>Ga0307435_1000185_pt1 | contig 27573 bp, 24 predicted proteins | sample SalMarWE160470MG_FD_202164 | JGI IMG/M metagenome (GOLD analysis project Ga0307435, IMG submission 202164) | Salt marsh sediment microbial communities from the Plum Island Ecosystem LTER, Massachusetts, United States - WE1604-70 | ecosystem: Environmental > Aquatic > Marine > Intertidal zone >... | reverse complement strand
GCCCTGGCAGGGGGGTACTGGCTGGCAGATCGGGCAATGCGACCGGTGAAGACCATCACCCAGGCCGCCCGGCAGATCAGTGAAACCGACTTGAGCCGCAGACTGAACCTGGGGAAGGAGGATGAGCTGGGACAGCTGGCGGATACTTTTGACCAGATGCTGGCGCGCTTACAGGCGGCTTTCGAACGCCAGCGCCAGTTCACAGCTGACGCCAGCCATGAGCTAAGAACGCCGTTGACCATCGTAAACCTGGAAGCCAACCGGGCGCTGACCAACCGGCGGTCTCCAGAAGAATACAAACGCGCTCTGAGCATCATCCAATCCGAAAACGAATTTATGACCCGCTTGGTCAATAACCTGCTGACGCTGTCGCGCATGGACGCCGGGCAAACGGTCCTGGATCTGGAAGAAATGGATTTGAGCGACATAGCCCTGGAAGTAATCGAACGTGTGGCACCAATTGCCGCCCGAAATGAGGTGGAACTTTCTGTTGGGGACCTGCCCGAACTCAAGATCAATGGCGACAGACAATACCTGAGCCAGATGATCACGAATCTAGTCGAGAACGCCATCAAATACACTCAGGGAGCGGAACGGCGCGTACGGGTGGAGACGGGCTGGGATCAAAGCGAGGATAAAGCCATGGGATGGGTGCGCGTGGCAGATAACGGTCCCGGAATTCCTGCCGAACACCAACCGCACCTGTTTGATCGCTTTTACCAGGTGGATAAAGCCCGCTCCCGCAATCACGAGCATGCCCAGGGGGGGGCCCAGGAAGGAGAGGCCTCCAGCGGAATTGGGTTAGGACTCTCCATCGTGCAGTGGATTGCTCAGGCACACGGGGGCGAGGTGATGGTAGAGAGCCAGGTAGGCAAAGGATCGAGTTTTGCGGTAAAAATCCCCCTTTTGGAGGTACCCACGACCGGGTAAGACTCTTCCTTTAATATCAGGGCGCAGCATGCCAGCATAGGGAAGCATACGGTATGGATGGAAAGGTCAGGTTCTATCTGCCAATATTCATCCCCGGTTTGCTCAAGAAAAATGTCCAGTAGCTTCCAAGCCCAGGGGTTATCGGGAGTCTCTCCAAAACAATTTATTTTCTCTATCACTTCTAAACAATTTCTTAATAACTTTGTGTTACCCTTAAAGGGTTGCAGATCTTGGCAATTCCTTTGACCGAGCGACTAAGAAGGGATAATTCCAGGAATTCTTCAGACAGCCATAAGACAAAACCAAAATTCGCTAATTGTTCCAATTATCTTTGAGCAGGAGATGCTATGTATATTGATCCTAATACTGGGGGAATGCTCTTCCAGATCCTGGCCATCGTGTTTGCAATGACTTCAGGGCTTATTTTATTATTTTCAAGCAAGATACGAATGTTCTGGGCTCGTTTAATGCGCAGGAGATCTGACCGATTGGAGGGCCAAGGCGGGAATAGCAACGATGAAGCTGAATAGGGCTTACACCACCCACATCTACATCTAAACAACCCAATATTGCCAGCATGCAAACCATTGTTCTTGGATTAGACGCATTCGATCCGGGTATATTTGAAAGGTTATATGAACAGGATCGGATGCCCCACTTGGGAAAGTACGTGGCGAATGGCAATTATGCCCGTCTGGCTGTTTCCAACCCGCCGCAAAGCGAAGTCTCTTGGACCAGCATCGCCACAGGGGCCGATCCTGGGGTTCATGGCATATTTGATTTTGTGCTGCGCGACCCGGCCACTTATTCTCTGATCCCCTCTCTGCTACCAACCAAAACCGATCTGTTCGGCACACAATTTATCCCGGCGCATACAACTCGAACCATCTTTGAACAGGCAACCCTGCAAGGATACCCGGCGACCACCTTGTGGTGGCCCGCCACTTTTCCAGCTCGTCTAGAGCTACCCGTTCAGACTATTCCGGGGCTGGGCACCCCTGACATCCAGGGTCGTTTGGGAGTAGGGGTGGTCTTTTCTCTAGATGGTGAGCTGGCTAAGGCAAAGTTCAAAACTCCGATCGAACCGCTCCAAAAACTCGGCGAGGATCGCTACCGCGGTCTATTAAAAGGCCCATCACAAAAGACTCGGCGAGGATCGAAAGAAACCACCCTCCAATTTCAGCTCGACATAATCGACGAAAACCGAGCGAGACTGACCTTCGATAAGGCCTCCATGCAGCTCGACACAGGGCAATGGAGCCCGATCTTTGAAGTTTCCTTTAAGGCAGGTCTGCTGGCATCTATCCAGGCTATTACGCGCGCCATGCTTACCCGAGTGGATGCGGAACCCAGATTGTATCTTCTACCGTTACAAATCCATCCTCTCCATTCACCCTGGCGTTATGCCACGCCGCCTGGTTTCGTTAGAGATACCTGGAATGGCTATGGACCATTTCTGACTCTCGGTTGGCCGCAAGATACCACTGGCTTAGAAGAGGGTTGGATCTCCGACGAGCAGTTTACAGTATTGTGCCAATCGATTGATGACACCCGCGAACGCATCTTTTTCCACCAGCTTGATCAATTCCAGGAGGGGGTATTAGCAATCGTCTTTGATACCCTGGATCGAATACAGCACATGTATCTGCATAGCCGACCAGATATCGTTGAATCCTGGTACTTGCATCTGGATGCCCTGGTAGGAAAGGTCGAAGCATCCATAAATGCCAGGAATGAGGGAAAAACACGCTTGCTGGTCTTATCAGACCATGGCTTCACCAGATTTGATTTCAAGGTTCATCTTAACCGTTGGCTGGTCGAAAATCATTATCTATCGCTCAAAGATGAAAACCAGGAGCCTGTCTTGAGCAATGCAGATTGGTCCAGGAGCAAAGCCTATGCCATTGGCCTGAACAGCCTGTACCTCAACTTAAAGGAGCGCGAAGGCCAGGGTTGCGTCATGCCAGAGGAAGTAGAATTTCTACGGGACCAATTGCGCCAAGATTTGACAGCCTGGAAAGGTCCGGATGGAAATGCAGTAGTACAACGCGTATATCTGCGCGAAGAGGCTTTCAACGGACCCTGGCTGCCTCACGCTCCGGACCTGGTGGTGGGATATGCTCCTGGTTACCGCGCCTCCGCAGAAACTGGATTGGGTAAATGGGAGGCTTCCTGTCTGGTCTCAAACACAGACCATTGGCACTCGGATCATTGCATCGACCCACAGGCCGTTCCCGGAGTGCTTTTTGCTAACACCGGTTTGTCTAACTTCCCTCACCCATCTTTCCGAGACATCCCCCCTTTGGCGATCGACAGGATCCTAGATCACGGCGGCGAACCAAGCCAGAGGCCGCCCAGGATTGACCCGGAAGACCAGAAAACAATCGAAGAAAGGTTGAAAGGGCTTGGATATCTTTAAACGCCGTGGAATTTCTAGAGAGGACCTGCTGCTGGTCTTCTCAGCCTGCCTGTTCCCGGTATACGTTTGGTCCTTTTACAATCTTTTCAATCAAATGCCAGCACTATTACTGCGATTGAACGTTCCCGATTTAGTGGGAGCGATTGCTTATGTGTTGGCATTTGCTTTGGTCGAGAGCGTTTTGTTCTTCCTGGTGCTCTCCGTTATGCTGTTGTTATTCACCTTCATCCTGCCAAAAAAACTATTCGGCTCCCATTGGGCGGCAATTGGCAGCATGCTGGCCATTCTGGTATCGGCTCTGGCCATGGTCATACAGCTCAATTATGATAAGGTCGTCCGTTTGAGTGAGAAACGGACCCTTTTCGGCCTTGCTCTCATTGCGCTAGGTTTCGTCATATACTATCTTCTCATCCTACGCTTCCCCAGAATTGAAAATGCTATCCAGGCAGTGTTCAGACGAGTATCGGTGTTATCCATGATCTATGCTTTGATTGGCTGCCTGTCTATCCTGATTGTGGTCGTCAGAAATATTTAACTGAGATATCCAGAGATGACCAAAAAAATCAGCCGGCGGGATTTCTTAAAATTAGCGGCACTATTGTCACTTGCTAATGTCCCATATCTGCGATCCCTCGACCAAATCGAAACCCAACCGGGCACGACCACCCAGCCGAACGTGCTCATCATCATTCTGGACGCCCTGTCTGCCAGGCATATGTCCCTTTATGGCTACCCGCGCCAGACCACCCCAAATATTGATCGCTTTGCGGAAAGGTCTACGGTCTTCCACAACCATTATTCTGGAGGCAGCTTTACCACACCCGGAACAGCCTCTTTGCTGAGCGGCGCCCTACCCTGGTCGCATCACGCCGTGAATCTGCAAGGCATGGTTAACGATACATTCGTCCCGCGCAATATCTTCAAGCTGGCACCGCCGGGGACATTTACGACCAGTTACTCACATAATCTCCTGGCCATCACCTTACTCTACCAATTCCGCAATTACCTGAACGCCTTGGGAATGCCTCGAAAGCTGGCTCTAAAAGACTTCGAGTATTCGGACCGGTTATTTAAGGACGACTACAACATTTCGTTTACCGGTGAAAACGTGATCTTGCGCGGTAACAAACGAGTTGCCGGCTCGCTGTTCCTGTCCTTGTTATTTCGCCAGATCAGTCAGGCTCAAGAAAAGCAAATCAACGAAGAATACAAACAAGAGTACCCCGATGCAGTGCCCAATCAGGATTACGTTTATTTTTTATTGGAAGATTCCATTGATTGGACTATCGAACAGGTTAAAACCATGCAGCAGCCTTACCTGGCTTACTACCATTTCCTTCCGCCACATGGACCTTACACTCCCCGTTATGATTTTATAGGCATGTTCCAGGATAATTTTTCTCCCCCAGCCAAGCCGGAGAGCTTTGCCTCCGAAGGATTCGACCAACCTACTCTCGATTACAATCGCCTCAAATATGATCAATACCTTGCTTATGCCGACTCTGAATTTGGGAGACTGGTGAGCGCTCTGGAAGGAAATGGCACCCTCGAAAACACCTATCTGATCCTTACTTCCGATCATGGGGAGCTATTCGAACGCGGCATTCGCGGCCACGTCACCCCGGTCCTTTACGAATCGATCGTGCGCGTGCCATTAGTCATCGCCAGCCCCGGATCGAACCACCACCAGGAGGTTTTCGACCAGACCAGCTGCATTGACCTTTTGCCAACCCTGCTGCATATCTACGATCAGACCATCCCAGAATGGGGTGAGGGTCAGATCTTACCAACTTTTAATGCCTCAAATTCCATCAGGGGGCGTACGATTTTCGCCATGGATAATAAGGGTAGCCCCCGGCATGGCCCCTTCACCAGTGGTACCTTCATGGCGATCAACGGAGATTACAAGCTGATCCACTATATAAGAGGGCAGGGGGAGACTATCGAAGATGAGTTATACGACCTGGCTAGAGATCCGGAAGAACTCGAGAACCTGATCGCAACCAAGCCATCGATTGCTGCCGAGCTGCAAGACCAATTGGCAGGAAAACTAAAACAAGCCAACCAATCCTATTCAACTCCACGCTAATCGATACCGGCCTAGTCCCCTTTGCTCTGCAAAAAGCCAACATCTTGCTGTTATGCATTCCCTTCGACTCAGGTCTGCTCTCGATTGGTCAAGCTGTGACGATTAAGTTGTTAGAGGCTGGTGTATATCAGTTTCGGGCAGCAGCAGATAAAGCAAAAAAGGGTGGCCAGAGGTTTCATGCCGGCTTCATTACCACTTCATGTGAACTTGCTAAAATGCTAATATGGTTAACGGTTGACCGTTCGAAAAATATTAACCCTAGAGAAGGAGCATACCAAATGAAACCTAGCCGATTTTTTACAATGATCCTGATTGCCCTAATGACCGTCGGGGCTATGGGGTTTGCCAGCACCCGATCTCTAGCCAGGACCCTGCACACTTATGAACCTCAGGTGCAAGCCACCAGCGTTGCGCCGCCAGCGGCGAATGCTGTAAACGATCCAGCCTCAGAAGCGGTCGGTGTGGAAGAGCCCTCCCAAAGTCCTGACAACGACGCTATCCAAGAACAGGTCGGTGATCAGATGGAAGATGGGCAACCCGATGGCGTCGAAGCGCCTGGTACAGAGAATGCAGGACCCGACGAACAAACCCCGAGTTATGCCGGCAGTATCTCGCTAGACCAGACAGCTACCGAAGGGATGAGCGAAACAGACGAGGCTGCCGCGCTGGCAGGGCAGGCCACGATCAGCGTCGACGAAGCCAAAGCCGCTGCGGTGGCGGCCAATCCCGGCACTACGGTGGTCAAGGCTGAATTGGATAATGAGAATGGCAGCCTAGTATACAGCGTTGAACTAAGCAACGGATCAGATGTAAAGGTGGACGCTGGTAACGGCGCCATCCTGCACACGGATATGGGTGGAGATAGCGAAGGATAAACTCAATCGCGGCCTCTGAATCCCAACTGCACCCCGGGAAGTTCCTGGGGTGCAGTTTTCCTTATGCGCTCATTTAATGTAGATTTCATCTTAGCCTGCTACAATCTTCACAAGCGTGGAAGGAGAAAAACGATGCGAGTACTGGTGGTCGAAGACGAGCGTAAGATATCCGCTTATGTAAAACGCGGGTTGGAAGAACAGGGCTACGCCGTAGATACGGCTTACAGCGGACCAGAAGCGCTAGATTGGGCCGAGGCAGCGCCTTACGATCTGATTATTTTGGATATTATGCTTCCCGAAATGGATGGGATCGCAGTCTGCAAGCAGCTACGCCAGCGAGGCGATCGAGTTTCGATCCTGATGCTTACCGCACGCGATGCGATCGACGATCGGGTATCCGGGCTGGACGCCGGCGCGGATGATTACCTGATAAAACCTTTCGCCATGAAAGAATTGATGGCGCGGGTGCGGGCGCTGACCCGCCGAGGGTTGGATGCTCCAAAATCACCTGTTTTGCAGATCTCTGATCTAAAGCTGGACACGTTGACGCGTTACGTGAAACGGGGTAACCAGGCCATTAAACTAACTGCCAAAGAGTTCTCTGTACTGGAGTGCCTGATGCGTGAGCCGGAGCGAGTACTTACCCGCACCATGATTGCCGAACACGTATGGAATTATGATGTCTACAACCAATCCAATGTCGTCGATGTCTATATCCGCAACCTCAGGCGCAAGATCGACGATGGCTATGAACTCAAATTAATCCACACCGTACGGGGAGCAGGCTACCGGATTTCTACCAAGGATGTTGATGAAGCCAATTAACCAGGATTCGTATTACGCTCTCGAAAGAACCGCGTTTTGGCGCACGCTCCGCTTCCGCTTCGCGCTCTGGGTTGCTTTGCTGCTTCTGGTTGTGCTGGCAGTTTTCAGCGTTTTTGTTTACACCAACCTGAAACATAGCTTGCTGAAGGCGGTGGATGACTCGCTGCGGTTGACTGCCTCCCAGGCAAGCACCACCGCGAATATACAAAACGGCCAGATCAACTTTTCCGAGAGCTTGCCAGAAGGGTCTTCGGTCACGGATTTGCAAGAACGAGGCCTGACTATTCGAATCCTAAGCCCGGCCGGGAACCAACTCGAAGGGTTTGGCCCTTTCAGCGATTTGCCAGTCAGCGCAGAAAGCCTGGCTGCTGCTGCAGCCCATCAATCGATTTTCTTTACGCTCAATGAACCTGGGGAAAGCGATCCGGTACGCTTTTACAGCGTGCCCATCATCGAAAACAATGCACTGGTCGGGATAGTGCAGGTAGTGCAATCCCTAGGAGATGTGGAGGACACTTTAGACCGCTTGCTAACTGCGCTTCTGCTGAGTGCACCCCTGCTGGTCGGTGTGGCTGGGCTGGGTGGCTACTTCCTGACAGCGCGGGCATTGGCTCCCGTCGACCAGATGACGCGAACAGCCAGAAGGATCTCAGCTGAAGACCTGTCAGCGCGTTTTAATCTACCGGTCACCAACGATGAAGTCGGGCGTCTGGCGTCAACTTTCGATAATATGCTCAGAAGACTGGATGACGCCTTCCGGCGTGAGCGACAATTCACTGCGGATGCATCACACGAGCTGCGCACGCCCCTGACTGCCATGCAAGCTATTATCAGCGTTGTCCGTCAAGAACGGCGCACTCCGCAAGATTATGAGCAGGCTCTAGACGATCTGGCTGAAGAAACCGACCGGCTAAGATCGTTGACCGAGGATCTGTTAAATCTGGCGCGGGGTGACTCTAATAAACCCCTCGAGTTTGAGGAAGTGGATATAACTACGCTCTTGTTCGATCTGAGCGATTCGCTGCGTACCTTAGCCGAAGATAAGGGATTGAGGTTAACTACTAACATCTCAGAGCGCATCACCATAACCGGCGACAGTGACAGTTTGATTCGTCTTTTCGCTAACTTGCTAGATAATGCTATCAAATTCACCTCCAAGGGCGGCATTATGCTATCCGCTCATCGTGCAATCGATAACATGCTGGAAGTCTCGATAACAGACAGCGGGGACGGTATTCCGGCTGAGGATCTACCCTACATCTTTGACCGGTTTTATCGAGTCGAGAAATCAAGGGCGGCGCGCGGTACTGGTCTGGGTCTGGCGATCGTAGCCAATATCGCTGAGGCTCATGGGGGTTCTATTGAAGTTTCCAGCACAGTCGGCCAAGGGACGACCTTCCATGTCCGCCTGCCGATCTCTTCCCGATCCCTTTCTCTTTAAAAGCATATAGATCATACATAACCGGTACTGAGCGCGACCTCCTGGCAGGGGGATATAGCCGGAAAGACAAAGCAACAACACCTCCAGGAGAATGGTTTGCCGGCAGACCAGCAGCCGCTTTCAATTCATTCGAGATTAAAAAATCTAAATCTTATCCTAATCACTTCTTCACATTTTCTAAACAACTGATTGGTATCCTTTGAAAGGATCCAATGAGGCCGATGCTCGGTCTTGGAAAAAATGAAATATCAATCAGAAAACAAGGAGTAGATGTATGAATAAATTTGTCAAATGGTCTATAGCGCTGCTTAGCGGCACAATAATCCTGGCCGTGGCTGCAGGTGTTGTGGCATTCAGTTTCACCTCAAATGCCAGCGCCAAAGCAGCCGCGGTCCTGCATACTAACATTGGTGTCATGAACTTTCGAGGCGGTCCGGGTTTCCCCAGCGGTAAATCCGCTGAAGAAGAAGCCCTGGCGAACGCACTGGGCATCAGTGTAGAAGAATTACAATCGGCCCAGCAAGAAGCGAGTGATGCCGCCATCCAACAGGCTGTCGAAAAGGGCTTGATCACCCAAGACCAGGCTGATGCTATGATCTTGCGCGGCTACCGATTCTCCTTTGGGGACGGATTTGAGGGTCACGGGGTTTTTGGACCTGACAGCGGCATCAATTACGATGAACTGCTGGCCAATGCTTTGGGGATCAGCGTCGACAAGCTCGAGGCTGCCCGCCAGCAAGCCGAATCCGATTTGCTGGCCCAGGCTGTTGCCAACGGTACGCTCACCCAGGAACAGGCAGACATGATCAAGGCGCGCCAGGCTCTGCAGAGTTATCTGGATCCGAACGCACTGTTCGCTCAAGCCCTGGGGATCAGCACCGCACAGCTACAAACTTATCGTGACCAAGGCATGACTTTGAGCCAAATCCTCGCTCAGGTCGGAAAGACAGCTGTTGAAGTGCGTGATGCCGAGCAGGCTGCTTACCAGGCAGCCGTGGCGAAAGCCGTTAGCGATGGCGTGATCACCCAGGCCCAAGCTGACCAAATCCTGGCCGGTGGTTTCAGAGGAGCCGGTGGATTTGGCTGCGGAGCGGGTTTCAGCGGGCACGGCGGACGTGGAGGCGGCGGGTTTGGCAAATTCGGCGGTGGATTTAACCGAGCTCCGAATTTTAAGCCGAACACCACACCCTCTGCGACACCGGGCAGTGGACTCTAATTAAACCCAGGACTACAGGATTGTATCTCTAGAATTGAAATCGGGAGCGCAGCCAAAAGCTGCGCTCCTCCTGGTAGTAGAAGAACGAGTATAGTTGTGGGTGGCAGGTCGCAAAATTTCCCTGCAAGCGCTATCCATGATTTAAAGTACACGAAAACCTCCAGATGATTAAGAAAATTATCGGTACAATATAATATGTGCCATAATGGTTATGCTTGCAGGACAGGTGTCCTCAATGGCCAGCATCGATGACCCGGTCACTCTGGAAATTTCACTGGTCGCTGCGGTCCAGTAAGCAGGAGGCGAAATGGCGAGAAGAATCCTGGTTGTGGATGATAAGAAAGAACTGCGAGCTTTATTAAAGCAGTACTTAACTCAAGAAGGTTTCGAAATCCTCACGGCCAGCGATGGACAGGAAGCCCTGTTCGTTGCCCGCCAGGAAAAACCTAACTTGATCATCCTGGATCTGATGATGCCGAATATGGGCGGGTATGAGTTTATGCGGGTGTATGCTCGGGAGGCAGAGACCCCCATAATCATCCTGACGGCCAAACTGGAAGAAAACGAAAAAGTGTTAGGGCTGGAATTGGGGGCAGATGATTATGTGACCAAGCCGTTCAGCATGCGCGAACTTACTGCCCGCGTAAGGGCCGTGCTACGCCGGATGGAGAAACAGACGGTCGAACAGGATATTTTACGGGCGGCTGATATCACGGTGGACCGGGTTGGACGAATGGTGGTGGTAAGCGATAGACAAGTAGAGCTTACCCCGTCAGAATTTAATTTGTTGGCGACATTGATGGCTGCTCCCGGCAGGACGTTTTCACGCCAGGAATTGCTGGAACGCATCCAGAAGACAACTTACGAGGGCTACGAACGCACTATCGACGTGCATATCCGTAATCTGCGCGCCAAAATTGAACCAGAAGCCTCCAGACCGAGGTATGTGGAAACCGTTTATGGCATCGGCTACCGCTTTGCGCCACAGCGCAAGTGATCAAGTAAGGAACTTATGATACGCTCACTGGCTTCCAAATTAACGCTGGCCTTTCTGCTGGTCGGTTTGACCGGAGCTGTTCTGGTGGCGGTCTTCGTCCGGCAGCGTACCCAACGTGAGTTTGACCAATTCATTTTGGATCAAAATCAACAAGCCCTGGTTAGTAACCTGACCGAGTATTACCAAGAAAATGGGAGCTGGAACGGTATAGATAGCGTATTCCGCCCTGGCAGGGGTGAACCCTTCCCTAACCCGTATGCCGGGGCACGCTGGGAAGTGCGCCGAGCTCTTTTCACCGTTGCAGATGCGAATGGGACGATAGTATTAGCAGGCGGGCAGGAGCGCCTGGGCCAACAAATTTCTCAGTCTAACCTGAACAAGGGTGTGCCCTTGGAAGTAGACGGTGAAACCGTTGGATGGTTGCTGTTTACACAAGTTCTGGAACGCTTTAACCCTGGCACCCCGGAGGGGAATTTTTTAACCAGTTTGAACCAGGCTACCATATTCAGCGCGCTGGGAGCCGTCGGAATCGCTTTGGTATTAGGGGGAATCCTGGCTTACACGCTGACACGCTCTTTGCGGGAATTGACCTCTGCCACACAGATGCTGGCAAAGGGGAAACTGGGCCATAAGGTCAAAGTCCGCTCGCGGGACGAGCTGGGTGTGCTGGCCGAATCGTTCAACCAGATGAGCGCTGAGTTAGCGCATGCCAATGATTTACGCCGCCGCATGACTGCGGATATTGCCCACGATTTACGCACCCCGCTGAGCGTGATATTAGGATACACTGAGGCCTTGAGCGATGGAAAGCTGCAGGCTACTCCAGAGATGTACGCCGTAATGCATACGGAAGCCCAGCGCCTCAGCCATTTGATCGACGATCTGAAGACCATCTCTCTAGCCGATGCGGGCGAGCTCCCACTCATGCCCCAGCTGATTGACCCGGGGGAGTTGCTGAGGCGCACTGCCATCGCGCACCAGGTCAAAGCCCAGAAGGAAAATATTGCGATCAAGGTGGATACGGCCCCAGACCTGCCCCTGGTGGAAGTGGACGTGGAACGCATAGCCCAGGTATTGGGAAACCTGGTAAGCAACGCGCTGCGCTACACCCCCTCAGGAGGTGAGATCCGGTTGTCCGCTCAAAGAGAAGACGGTGGAGTAAGCCTGCAGGTTACCGATACCGGTATGGGTATCGCCGTGGAGGATTTGCCCTATCTCTTTGAGCGATCTTTTCGGCGGGATAAAGCTCGCCAGCAGCCAAGTGGTGAAAGTGGTCTGGGCCTGGCTATCGCCAAATCGCTGGTAGAAGCCCATGGTGGCACGATTTCGGTTGAAAGTGCTTTAGGCACGGGGACAACTTTTAGGATCCATCTTCCAGCCAGTGAATGAATCATTACCTCTCAAGGATACGCCAACCCATCAGAATAAACCCTTCGCAGCAAGGCGCGCACACGTGCAACCAATACCCTGGGTTGGAAAGCTTCCACCAGGCAAAGATCCGCACCAGCTTCTAAAGCCATCAGCCGGGCCTCATCCTTAATCCCTTCACCCAATAAGATAAATTGTTCCAAATCGCACTGCTCACTTCTCGGCGCAGCCGTGTCGTCTGCATGTGGGGTTAGCTGTCAGTTGATTTGCTAAGGTTGTCACTTTTTCCAAAATATCGTTTTGAGTATATGATCAATCCTAAAGTAATTAATAACGGAACAGCAATGAGGCCCACAAGATGATAATCGTGAAGAAGGGTCAACTTGTCTAAAAATTCCATTTCATATGTTGGTAAATTCATCATTAGGATAATATCGGAAAAACCATGTCTAGAAAAAGACATTACAGATGAAATGGTTAGCAAAGAAACATATATCAATGAGCCCCACCAGGCCCATATTTCCAACCGGACTGTTCCATAAATCAGAATACCCAAAATTAGGATACAAAGAGAAATTATATAAACTGATTGACGACCAAGCATGATTTGTCTGAACATCGGAAACAAACTTTGAAAGAAAATCGCAATGTGCATCCCTGTGACCATGGTTACAAACAGAAGTAATAAGGCCAGTAAAGGGAAAGGATATCTTTCCGTCCAGTATCTGTTTGAATCGTGCTCTTCGAACACCGATCTGAGTTTTTCGCTTTTGTAGAACCAAAGTGCTAGAACAGGTAACAAAATCAGAAAGGTAAACGAAGAAACTCCAATTATGAACAATCGTACAAACAGAACATCTCGGCTAATTTCAAGTTTTAATGCCGATGGTATCAGCACAATCAAATTACCAACAAGCAAGATGCCTGCTCCTAACCAAAACCATATGTAAAGTTGGGTGAGAGTTAATGCCCAGCGGCGCAACTTTACGTGTCCAATTCCCACAGGTATGAATAAGGAAGCAATGATGTAATATCCAATATTCTGAACCACCAAAGCGGCAAACCAAAATGACCCTATCCCAAAACCATCATAGTGAAAACGACCACCTTTTGAAAAAAGATAGAAAACGAATATTTCTAGTGGCCCATAATATGCAGCAATTAAACCGACGATGATTAGTAAAACACCGATTATTCTCAGGAAATTGAGTATAAGCTTCTGCATTTGCTCATCACGATGGGCAGGTAGATGAAACCTCACCATTTATTGCCAGCTAACTTTTCGATTAAAAATCATGTCTGTATAATCTAATTTCTTAAGCAAAGGAAAGGGATGGTCGGATGGTGATTGCAGGAAAGCGCGGTCGCGCCAGTGCGGTCTAAATCGAGCAGACAGATCGTAAAACTAAATGGTATTCCAGCCATGGAGCCTGCTCCTTTCTCCGCCCCCTAAGGCGGATTCTTGAAATGTAGTATCTGGAACTACTATACAAGTTTTTTCCCCGCGATGCAAGAGGCGTGGCGGAGAGGCAGGCGTATCTTATGGACACTGCCTGCACTCACTTCACCAGGAGGTCGATGACGAGGGGGTTGGGGGCAGAGGCAGACTCGAAACTTCAAGACCTGAGAAAGAGCGTGATAGCGTGAAGGTAGAAGGTTCCGGAGAAACCCTCAATTGGGGCGAAGCAGATTGGTTCGCGTACCTGAGACCGGCGCCTCATGTTTTACTCCCAACCGCTTAGGGAGGTGGGGAGCGTCTGGGCTGGGAAACCACCGATACCTCCAGGAAGTCCACCGCTCCTGGCTGGCGCGAGCCAGGGTTAACGTCAGGCCAAATCCGATGAGCATAACCGTGGTCAAAAAAAACCCAGCTTCCTCTATTGGCAGCCTCCCGATGAATATTCCGGTCGACTGGGCTGGGTCAATGGTCCAGGTACCGGAAGAAATGGCCAGTGAATCTGCTGCAGATATATAAAGGAATACAGGCAGAACCGCCAAAGCGACAAGCTTGCGAAAATGCCACAAGATGTCCGCGCCGAAAGCGAATTGTACGCCAATGGCGGGCAGCGCCCAGAGGAGGATTAACGAAAAGTATGTCCCCGGTTTCCAGCCTGAGACGAAGACATAGACTCCCCCCATCCAGACCATTCCAAGGATGGTCGGTAATATGATGCGGATATTCCTTCCAGGTTTGAATTCTCCGGGTGGGATTAACCTGCGGGCGAGGAACCACCACCAAACGCCGGTTAGAATGGTCTCGAGAACGAAGAAAGTATATTCTTCTATCGGGACCCAGCCCAAGATCAACCCGGAGATGAGTTTTGGATCGTAATACCACACCCCTGTGGCGACCAGGTAGTTGTCCCATGGCGTAGTGTAGGTAACCGCCAACAGCACGTGCAAGACAATCGCTATCCAGATTGCCCGCCGGTTTTGGAATTCAGGGATGATTTTCCCACGACGCTCATACCACCACGTGATAATCAAGAAAATAATCAACGGGCCTGCCAGGAATTGGAACAAAAAACCGAAGTACGTCATGTCGATTTCCGGTGAACTCGCATGTAAACCCCAGGCCTGGGCTCCAGGGTCGCACCCATGTGGGCATGTACTTTGGAGTTCATGAGTTGAAAGTGAAAGGTCTGAAGAAGGCGGGCGAGGACTAAGCGTGCTTCCATTAGCCCGAACGCTGCTCCGATGCAAGCGCGCGGTCCTCTGCCAAAGGGGATATAAGCGAAAGGTGGTTGTTTCCGACCTCGTTCGAAACGCTGCGGCAAGAAAAGGCCAGGATCTTCCCATGACTCGCCATCGCGCTGGGTCAGGTAGATAGAAACCATCAAACGCTCGCCAGCAGGCACGAGGCAGCCTTCCAGCTCCATATCCTCAGCCACTAATCGATTTCCAACATGGATGGGAGGGTACAACCGCAGGGTCTCCTTGATAACCTGGTCGAGCAGGGGCGGTTGCCAGCCGGAAGCCGCCGACGACGGGAGTTTACCCTGTAAGGCTGTGTCGAGGTCGCTCTGAAGGCGATCATAGATATCAGGATGACTGCCAAGTAGATAAAAGGTCCAGGCCAACAATGCGGTAGAAGTATCATGTCCGGCAATTAGCATGGTCAGCATCTGGTCGCGGATTCGATCATCGTCCAGACCGGCCTCAATAAGGTGGCCTAGCAAGTCCGGTTGCCCCGGGTTGGCACGCCGGGTGCGGATGATCCCGAACAGGTAGTCATCAACCTGGCGAAGCGATCGGTGGAAACCAAGCCTCGGGATGCGCCGCGAGAGGATCCAAAACCCGGGAGAGATAAATCTAATCGCCTTAAGAATGGGCTTCCATAACCTAGGCATATCCTCCCAAAAATCCACCCCAAACAATCCCTGCATGACGATCAGCAGGGCAATACGGCGGGATTCCACCAACATATCCCGCGTCTCCCCGTCTCCCCAGGTGCTAGTAACCCGGTCGGTCTGCTGAACCATCATCTGAGAGTACTGCGGGAGATCCCCCGAGTGCAGGGATGGTTCCATCAGTTTCCGAAGGAGGTCATGCTCCTCCCCGTTCACCACCAGAACGCCACGCCGCAATAGCCTGGTGACCGGATCACCAGGCAGCCGCCAGTTGACTTTGTGGCGCTCAGTAACGAACACTTTGCGGGCCGAATCTGGTCCGCCGACGACAAACGGGTGGAATCTGGGCATGGGAATGCGGAAGATGCGCCCCAACCGGTGATACATCACTCGCAGGGCGCCAAGGATGGAGCCTTCACGCAGGATGGCGCCCAGGGCTTGGCGGCCAATTTCAGGGGTCAGTTCTGAGAGAGCTTTCATATGGCTTCTTTATAGGCTTGCATTAGTCCAGTCTCCATCGACAAGCAGGCGGGTTACGGCCTGCCCAATCCGTCGGAATCACCCCGGATTATGATATCAAGCAGGGTATCTTTTCTTATTTCCATTTCTGTTTCCATAGAATGGTCTGGTGTGGATTTAACTTCTTCGTTTTCTTACTCGATAAATGACAGCACCGATCACCGCCAGAAGGCCAGCCGTACCGGATAACAGGTATGGACCACGTCCGAAGAACAGTTGCACCTGCACCCACCAAACCGGAAAACGGAACAGGTCAGCCAGCTCAAAGACTTCCGCGCGGCCGGTATCCAGAACGTATTTACCTGGCTGACTTTCCGGGTTCCAGACGATCAGATAGTACGGTCCGGTTTCGGGCAGCAACATGTCAATGTCCTGTCGGCCCCAGTAATTGGTTTGGGTAAAGGGTTCAAAAAAATCATCGGTGACTTTGGGCAGAAAAATCAGGTCGCCGAGATCCTCGGGATGTTCGGGCGGGAGCTGGTCGTGGTCGGCTTCGGGGAGGCCTGGACCAAAAAGTACCATCGTGACGGCATAATTTTCAAGACCTTTAACCGCAGGGATTTGCATGCCTGCATGAAGTTGCTGACCCGCCTTGCCTTCGAAAGTGTAAACATCAACTTCGCCCGTTTTGAGGTCACGGTAGAAGGCGTAGGAGGTGCTTAGGTTTGGGATGACGGTGGTTGCTTCGTTACCCCAGATGGGATAGTGAGCCGATGCGGAAGATGTGGGCAGGAATGCGATAAGGCTGAATGCTACGAACAACAAAGTGCGAAGCTGATTCATTTCAGCCTGCTTCCCAAATTTGATGAAAATTTTTGCCGTTGATTTCAAGTTCGATGTTGTTATCGCGGTCAATGTTGAGTTTGCCAGTGTTGCCGGCGTTGTCGTTAAAGTTGAGGAAACCATAGGCGCGGATGCGCGTGCGACCGATGAGCGAGAGGGCGAGTTCGCTGGTGAGGACGCCAGTCAGTTCTGCGGTGTAATCGCCCGACTTGAAATAAAATTTTGACGGAGCGGGCATGCCGAGTCCTCGCAGGCCGACGGTGGTGCCAGTGATTTCTTCTCGGCCAGTGAAGGTGCTTCCGTCGGGCAGGGTGGCGATGTAGGAAATTTTGTTAGTCGGTGAACTGGATTCGAGTTTGGCTGAGACGAGCGCCCCCGTGTTGGGATCGGGTTCGGAGATTTCGTCGCCAGCAGAGTTGAAGCGCGGCTGATAGTAGGCGCGCCCGAACGATGTGGAGGCGGTCACGGCGTACATCGCGATGCGGGCGACGGCTTGGTCTGTTTTGCCATCGGCGAGCATGGCTGATACGGGCATGAGCCATTGGGTCTTATGCATGCGCCGGACGACGTAGCCAAGCAGGGTGATTCCCTCGGGCGGAAGTTCATAACGGGTAAGGTCTGTTTGGTACATTGTCATCTCCATTTAACGGAAGCAGGCTAAAGGCCAAGATTTAAGGCTGCGCTTAATCGGCGACAGAGACGGGCGCAGTTTGAGTCTGTTTAAACATGGAAATAATGGGGTGATTGTATATCGTCATCCATACATACACACTTAGTCCAGCCAGAACGATAAAGCTAAATAACCCGGGTGCCCAATTCCCGATACTGGCAAGCAGCACACCTCCCAGGGTCGGGGCAAGCACCCGGGTCAGGCTTTCAATAGACGTCGAGAGACCCAGGATACCGCCGATCTCCTGGGCGGCGACGGTTTTCGTCAGGGTGCTGGAAAGGATAGTATTCAAGAGACCGCCGGCCATAGCCATTGGAGCCAGGATGAAAAGCAGTGTGGCTACAGAGGGAGTTAGGGCCCACCCAAGCATGCAGAGCGCCATGATCGCCACGCTGATGGAAATCAAGATGTCTTCGCGCACTCGGCTGGTCAGGCGACCGATCAGATAACCCTGGGTGAAGACCGAGAGTATGCCGACGTAAGTCAGAATGTACCCGGTTTGCGTCGCAGATAGGTTGAAGCGGGTCAAAGCATACAGCGAGAAGATGGTTTGGAAGATGGCAAAGGCTAACCCGAAAAAGAAGCGTGTAATCAGTAACGAGCCAGTAAAGGGACGCTGGAGGGCGGTCACCAGGGAAGAAATGTTGATGCCTGTTTTTACTACTGAAAAAGCAGCGCGCTGGTCGAGGGTGAGGGATTCAGGCAGCCACAAGTAGACTATCAGCAGATTGGCTAGTGATAGCGCCGCGGCCGCGAAGGCAGGTACGGCGTAACCCCACTGGCTGAGAACCCCGCCAGTCACTGGCCCGATGATGAATCCCAGCCCGAAGGCTGCCCCGATCATCCCCAATCCTCTGGCACGGCTCTTTTCGTCGGTCACATCGGAGATGTAAGCCTGTGCCACGCTCAGGTTACCGCCGGTCAATCCATCCAGCATGCGGCTGGCGAACAGCATCCAGAGCGAACGAGCGAATCCGAGCAGCAAGAAGCCAATAAAAGTCCCCAGGATGCTGATAAGCAGAATCGGGCGGCGCCCGTAGCGATCGGAAAGACGGCCGAGCGAAGGAGCGCCAATAAGCTGCATGGCTGCGTAGGATGCGACCAACAACCCGGTCACAGTTCCATTGGCATTGAATGTATTTGCGAAGTATGGCAGTAGCGGCAGGATCAGACTGAAGCCGAGCAGGTCGATGAAGACGACCATAAAAATCGACGCAAGAGGTTTATTTTTCATTGGATGTTTTTCTATCAGATAATCAAGGTGAAAGTTGTCTGTTTTTGAGCAAGCTTAAAGTTCCGGTTTGCCCTTCAATCTTTGAATTATTTGCCTTCAATTGGGGGACGAAATGGCGCAGCCAATGGATAATCCACCGGCGCCGGGCGGGCCTTGGGATTGATCTGCATCCACATTAGCTTACTAATCATAGACATGGCGCGCCAGCCGCGCATCACGTGGTATTCGATGAATTCCTTCCGGTTGGTTTCGAGCAGTTTCACCAACTCTGCTGCCGGGATAGCCGGTGGGATCGCCAGCGCCTTGAGCACCATCGGCATGTTTTTCATGGTCTCTTTCACCCGCTCGCCGACAACCTCCTCTACCACCAACATGTCGGTCAGCATCATGCCAGGACTGAAGCCGATGATTTGGATACCGGTCCCTTTGTACTCGGCTGCCAGTGTGCGGGTATAGGAGGTGACCCAGGCCTTGCTCGCAGCGTATAAACCTGAAGGTGTGGCAGCTTTCAGATTTGAGCCACGCCCATAGATGTTTACGATCATACCCTGCTTCAACGGCAGCATCACGGACAAGGCAGCCTGGGTGCCATTGAAGACCCCCAGGCAGTTGGTCTTGAAGGTGAGCAGGGCTTCTTCAGGCGGGAAATCAATCACACTACCAGCCACGGGCGTGTAACCTGCATTGTTGATCCAGATATCGATATGGCCATTCCATTGGAAAGCCTTGCGGGCAAGCTCGTACACTTGATCCGCTACCGAGACGTCGCAGGCGTACCCGTAGACTGATCCCAGTGACTTGAGTTCTTCCACTGGGTTATCCGTCGCCGCCTGTGAACGCCCGGAAAGGACCACCTTCACCCCTACACGCAGCAGTTCCTGTGCAATGGCAAAGCCGAACCCACGGGTAGAACCGGTAACGACTGCTACTTTTCCCTTCAGATTATTCGTCATAGGTATTTCCCATGCAATTTAAAGTACTCTATGTCTGGTCAATGGGGACCTCCGGCAATGCGGTCCTTCCAAACAACTTCGTTATCCCTGAAACCGCCAGGAACATTCCATATAACAGGAATACGACCAGGTAGTCCAGCAGCGGGATGCGCAAGATCTCATGAATACTTGCCAGGCGGCCCATAAAAGCATATATACCGAACACAAGGATGATGTACGAGGCGCCTACCAGCCACTTCGTACGGGTGCTGAAGCCCAAGCCGTACATTTGGGTGAGCAAGATCATCGCGGCGAAACCAAAAGCGAACATGGGCCATAATGCGTTACCCTGCAAGATGGCTACCAGAACCGCGTGAATCAGGACAAATACTTCCAGGATGACTGTCCACCACTTATTGAGATGAGCGCGGTTGAAGATCAGCGCCGACTGGACGAATAACATAAACATGTAGAAAAAACCAGCCAGATGACCGGCCGTTCCCTCGGTTGGGTGGTACCAGAAGGTGTAAATAATCGCCCATGAGAACAGGTAACCGTGATATTCGCGAACGATCTTTATGAACTGATGGTGAAATTTGATCTTTTTCCCAAATATCAATCCCCGGCGAGGAGTTTCAAGAATGAGAATGACCATCAGTATCAACGCAACTGAGCCCAGGGCGGAGATTTCAGGTACATCCTGGGCAAGACCGTCGTACCATATGCGTGACTGCACCAGGTGCAGGAGAACGAAACTGACATTGGTAATAATCATCGCCCAATTGAACCAGCGCAGGTTGTTGGCATATTTGGGCTTTTCCCGTTTTGCCAGTGAAATGATCACCCAGGCGATCAAGTTGTGCAGGGCATAGCTGACCCAGGCTGTCAGGCGAGAAAGCGCTGTCGGATCAACCAAGCGCCATGGGTAGGCAAACGGGACGGTTTTTCCGATGATTTCAAAGCCAGCCAGCCCTTCCGCGGTCCAGGCAATGATGACGGTCAGCACTGCCGAAGCGAATATACCGGCCAATAGGATGTTTGGAAAGGATGACGAGTTTCTATTTAACACAGGTTATTCCTTTCATTGGTTGGATAAGGCCAAAGGCGTAAATCCTGGCTGATGGGTTGCCTCATCCTGAGTTATGTAGGAATCAATCCAATCGATAATGGGAGCGCCGGTCTTTCCCATCATATTCCTGATAACATGGCTGTAAGCAGCCAGATAGGGCATGAGCCTCTCCCCGGGGATATTGTGACCGGTGAGCAAATGTTTAACCCATTCCAGGTCGGCTTCCAGATAAGCAGGATCACCTAACTCCAACGCGGCAGTGAGTCCGTTGCCAAAGAAAGCGTTGGCCACATTGATATATTCGGTAGGCAGGTGAGCTTCCTGCAGGTTTTCGTACAAAGCGATCTCGATGAGCGAGCGCTTCTCCCGGTACAATCCAACCAACTCTTGATAGGTTTTATCCGTGCGTACCACGGTTGAGAATGGTGTGGGAGCGGAAACCAACCGTTCGATCGGCTGTACGGCCCCGTCCAGGCTTTCTCCCAAGAAATAAGCCGGGATGCGCTCACGTATTTTGGGAACCCGGTTGAAGATAAGTCCACCGTAGGCGATCGTGGCTTTCTGCTCTTGGAGGGCCAGAGCTGCGGACTGTAAAGTAGCAGCAGTGGTGAGTCGCTGCGCGGCGAGTACGATCAGGTTGGGTCGTATAGCCGCGGCGGTTTCCTCCAGCCGCTCGATGGGGACGCTGGCCCCTAAATAAACAACCTCCAGCCCTCGACAGCGCAGCAGCAAGCTAAGCAGCAAAACAGAGAAGGTGTGCCACTCGTCAGGTGGACAGCCAACAAGCACGGTTTGCTGGCGGGTTGGGCGGGGTGTGGCCGCGAGGAGCGCCTCAAGACGGCGGATAGCCAATTCAGAGGCGAAATGTTCCTGCTGGACGGTGACCTTGCCGGAATACCATTTTTCGCCAATATGCCTTAATCCAGATTGAAGAATTTCGGAGCATACGGTCTCAACCTGGTATAAGGCGAATCCTTGGTTTAATATCTCCACTGCCTTGATTTCATCAAAATCCAGGCTGGCTTCCAGCCATTTTTGGCGGAGGATTTCTATGGGTGTGTCAGCAACAGGCAAGAAGTCAGTAGCAGGAGGGGCGACCTTCGGTGAATATTCCGCCAGCGGGTCGCGCCCTGCATTGATGATCTCCTTCCATAGTCCAACTGCCCGGCTGATGCTAAGACCCTCCGCCTGTCGCGCTCTCAACCATTTCACCGTTTCGATATCGTACTCTGAATAAAGCCGTTGGCCACCGGGTGTGCGCTGGGGCATAGGTAATCCGTAGCGGCGTTCCCAGGCGCGCAGAAGGTCGGCCGTGAGGCCAGTCTCTTTCATAACGGCTTTTAAGTTATAGGCGGGGGTTTGGCTGATGATGGGCATCGATTACCTTCTGGCCGAAGATATCGGCTATACCTGCGTTGGGAGGGAAACTGGGCGGATGATTCGCCGCTCATTATACTGCCCGAATTCCTTAATTATCCTTTCAGTGGTCAGCTTTGCGGAAAGCAGCACGATCGGCAGCCCCGTTCCGGGATGGGTGCTCGCCCCAGCGAAGTATAGGTTCTTATAACGCGCGTGGCGATTCTGGGGACGCAGGTAGCCAACCTGTTTGAAGTTATGGCTCAGCCCGAAAGCAGCCCCTTTCTCCAGGTTGAATTGTTCTTTCCAGTCGAGCGGCGTATAGACGATTTCGAACTTGATGTGCTGATCGAGGTCTCTTACACCCATCTGGTTGGAAAGCCGCTCGAAGACAGTCTTACGGGCACGATGGACCATAGCATCCCAATCCTGGCCGCGGCTTGCGTCAAGGTGTCCCACCGGGAGGAGAACTACCAGCGTATCCTGACCGGTGGGGGCAGAAGATGGGTCGGTGCGGGCGGGCGCATGCAGGTAGAACGACGGCTTGGCGGGTAAGGTATGTTCGTTGAAGATGCGGTCGAATGAGGTTTTGTAGTCGCCCGCCAGAAAAACGTTGTGGTGGCCAATCTCAGGATAAACCTCATCCACACCCCAATAGAACATGATGGTCGAGCAGGTGTATTTCTTGTTCTCCAGAGACTTACCTTCGGCGACATCGGGCAGCAGGTTTTTGTAAATATAGGGTAGATCTGCGTTACCCACAAACAGGTCCGCCGTAAGGGTTCTCCCATCTTCGAGCTCTAGGTGGGTCACCTGATCTCCCTCTACTTTCAGTTGTTTCACCGGGGTGTTGTACACAAACCGGACGTCCAGTTTCTCGGCGATGGCGGTCAGCGTCTCGATGACCCGGTACATCCCGCCCATTGGATACCACACGCCTCCAGCCAGTTCCGTGTACTGGAGCAGGGAGTAAGTGGCCGGGGCGTCGTAAGGGCTGAGACCAAGGTACATATTCTGGAAGGTAAATGCGGCCTTCAGTCGAGGATCGTTGAAGTAGGAGCCAATATTGTGGTAATGCTTGGTCAACGCCTTAAGCTGGAATAACAGCGGCAGGTTGGCAGGGCTGAAGTATTGGAAGATATTGTAAAAATTCCGCCCAACGAACTTTTCAAGGGAAACCCGGTAATGTTTGTTGCCCTCGGCCATATACCGCAGAAAGCCATCGAAGGCGTTTTCCTCGATGGCATCCAGCTGCAGCTGCATCTTAAGTAGATCGGCGGTTAATTGCAGGCTGAGACCACCGCTAAAGCGGACAGTATAGGTCGGGTCGATGCGGCGTAGGTCGAGGTGGTCTTCCATACGCTCGCCCAGAGCCGCATAGGTTTCGGCGAACACTTCGGGCATCAGGAACAGCGTGGGGCCGATGTCGAAGCGGTGTCCATCCCGGACAATCTGGTTACATCGGCCTCCAGGCTGCTGATTTTTTTCGATGACGGTGACCTGGAATCCGTTCCGGGCGAGGCGAGCTGCGGCAGCGATTCCGCCGATACCCGCACCAATAACGATGGCGGTTGGTTGAGATGTCATGTTAATCCTCCGTAATGGATGATCTTATCTTTACATTTGAAAGGCGCGCGGTATTCAGTGCCTCTCACATTGGCTCATACATTCTGCAATTGATTCTTTTTCGTATAACCGAATGCACGCAACAGAGCAGCCAGTTTTAACCCTCGGCTTACAAAAGCACGCCGATTGAAAACATCAAAATCATGCGCTTCGATATCGTCCAGAATCCCCTTATAAAGAATGGCTGCGGCAGCCACGGCGAAACGGCCATCGGGATGGAGCAGGGCAATCCCAGGCATGGCCTCGGCATACAGACGTCGAGCCCGGGCAATCTGGAAGCGCATAAAGCCGCGCCAGCGCTGGTCCACCCTTGCGGCCGCCACATCATTTTCGTTAAGGCGAAAGGTGGCTAGCTCATCCAGGGGGAGGTATAAGCGACCAGCAATCCAGTCTTCCCCCACGTCACGCAGGATATTGGTGAGTTGCAAAGCAACACCCAACTTGATAGCATAGGGGATTGCTCCCTGATCGGAATATCCGGTGATATGCATGCTCATTAACCCCACTGTAGATGCCACACCATAGCAGTAAATCGAGAGGTCTTTAAAGGTCCGGTAACGCCGCTGTACCAGGTCACGCCCCACACCGTCTAGGAGCTGCTCCGCATAACGAAAAGGAATTTGATAGCCTGCCTGGACGTCAGCCCAGGCCGTGAGCACCAGACTGTCAGGGACCCTGCGCTCTCCCCGTATACCTTCGCGCAAATGACGCAGCCTGGTCTCCGGCTGCTCTACGTTCTCATCTGCCAGGTTATCGGCGGTGCGGCAGAATGCATACAGGACTCGCATGGCAAGACGCTTTTCTCCCGGCAACAGGCTGGTTGCCAGATAGAAGGAGCGGCTGTATTCAGCTGTGATCGCTTCGCAGGCTGCGATGGCTTCGTGTAAAACCCGGTCCTTCTCCCTCTTAACATCCGGCCTAAGTGCCTCTCTCGGGGTACCGAGGGCTTCCTGGGCGAGGGTAAACAGATGCTGTTCCCATGATGGAGTTGTTGATTGCAAGGTCAGGCTGCTCCTTTTAGTACTAATTTGATCCACAAAGTATACTTGATTGTCAATATTTTGTCAAGATTTACTTTGACAAAATATTGACTCTTTTTGGTATCATGCTATGATCCGGTAGTTGTGGATGAGTGCAAGTAGAAACTCGCAAATCGAACAGATCATCAGGGGCCTGATCTTCCGCTATTGCCATAGCGGGCTTCCTCGCCTAGGCGAACACTCCCCTGTCCCCCATGCCGGAGGCGATCAACGCTTTACAGTCCGACAGTCGTTTGCAGGTGAGCGAAGACGGCTGGATCTCTTTCCGGTCAGCCGGGATGGTGCTCGTTTGGTTTTCTTCTTTTGTACCTTTGGGGAGATTGTTAAACCTTGCGGGAAGCGCTTAGTTCAACGGCCGGGTTCAGGCGCTTGCATGCCAGCAAACCGATTTACAAGCCAAAGCCGACACCCTAGGCGTAGATTGTTTGAAAAACCGCAGCGGTAGCGAGTCGCCTGGAACGATTTGTTGGGCCGACCGGTTTTTGGAATGTGGCCCGAAAATAAACGCCCCCCTTTCAGCGTTGCCGTAACAACCGGGCCGAATTGGCGAGTATTCCCAAATCTGGTAGAGATTGGGCGGCGGCGGCGAGAATGGGTGGCAAAAAGCCAAATGCAGCCAGCGCAAGCCCCATTACATTATAAACTGCCGTAAAGACGAGATTCATCTTGACGACGCCCATCGTCCGGCGGGCAATGGCCAGGGTGTGCAACAAACGGGAGATACGGTGGTAGCGCACGGTGTAACCGTTGCGTGCTGCCGCAACACCAAAAGCGGAAGCGAGATAAGATTTTCCGCTGCCGGTGGGGCCGAGCACCAGGATGTTATTGCGGCTGGCGATCCAGCCGGATTGACCAAGCTCGAGGATCAGGCGGCGGTCGAGTCCACGAGCGGGGGAGAAGTCCAGGTCTTCGAGGCTGGCTTGCATGGGGAAGTTGGCAGAACGAATGTTGCGTTTGATGCGATTTTCGCGGCGCTGGGTACATTCGGCATCCACCAGCAAGGACAGCCGGTCTTCGAAGGTCAGGTCGTTGTATTTTGGGTTGGCTTGCTGTTCACGCAAAGCGTTGCGGAAGGTGGACAGGCGTAATTCCAGCAGTTGGTCATTGAGAGCTTGTAGGGTCATGGGATCTCCTTGTCATTGGTAATAATTGCTGCCACGCACATTTTCGTGGGCTGGCAGGGGTGGCTCAGGGGAGGTGGCAGTTGCCAGGCGTTCCAGTTCGGATTTCACATCACGATAGGAGCGCAGATCCGCTTCTAGCAAGATCTGGCAGGCTGTTTCCAGTTAGGCGTGCGGATGCTGGCGAGCCAGGTTGAGAATACCGAGACAGGAGCGGTAGGCATGCTGCGGGTAGCGTCTGGATTTCAGCATCGCGGTAACAAAGGCTGCTGTATGCGGGCCGATTTTGCTGGCTTCGCGCTGGAACCAGTCCCCGTTGGCATTGAGCACGAAGCGATGATTGGCAGGCATGTGTTCGGGGCGGGTGGAGAAGCGTCCCTGGTCCAGGCTGCGAGGGTGCACACTCACCTGCTCCCCGTGGTGGAAGATGGACACCATGTTCTCGGTAGCACGAATGCGCACTTCCTGCCGCACCAGGTAGTGGGGAACACTGTAATAATGCCCTTCAAAGGCCACATGGTAATCAATATTGACCTTGGCGTTCTTCCAGGTGGCGAATTTGTATGGGCGTTCCGGCAGGGGATCCAGAACTGGTTGATCCAATTCTTCGAAGAGTTCCTTGCGCGATTTCCCCAAATGCTGCATTTCGCGCTCGTTCAATGCCTGGAGCAGCGGCGCGATGGCACGGTTGGCCTCGCCCACACTGAAAAACGTTCGGTTGCGCAATGGCGCCAACACCCAGCGCTCCACGTTCTGAACGCTGTTTTCAGCGTGAGCCTTATCACGCGGTTTCCTCACCCGGGCAGGTAAGACTGCCACCCGGTAATGTTCGGCAAATTCCTGGTAGCTGGGGTTGAGTTCGGGTTCGTAACGATGTGGTGTTTTCACACCCGATTTGAGATTGTCCGGCAGATAGTCTTAGGCACACCCCCGAAAAAGGTGAGAGCACGCACGTGACCACCCAGCCAGTGATGAAGTTCCTGTGAGGGTTGAACCTCGGCGTAAATGTAGTTGCTGGCTGGCAGGGTGGCCACAAAGACCTGCGCCTGGCTGACCTCCCCGGTTTCCGGATTGGTGATCGGTACGGTCATGCCCGCATAGTCCACTTCCATTTCCTCCCCGGCTTTGCGCGGCAGGCGCATGGTGTTCGTGCGGGACTTGTTCCAACGCTGGTAGTGCTCCCTGAACTGAGTGTATCCGTATCCGTCCTGGTGTTTCTCGTGATACTCCTGCCAGAGCAAGGTCAATGTCACGCCACGCTTGGCAAGCTCACGGTGTATTTCTTCCCAGCTCGGCATTGGGCGAGCCGCCCCTTTCTCTATGGGTTTGTCCGGAAACAAACGGCGATACAACTCCTCATCGCCCATTCCTTCAGGCAAAGGCCAGCCCAGACCGGCGTGCTCGGCTCTAGCCAGGTATTCTCCCACCGTGCTGTTGGAAACATTGTATACCCGGGCAATGCCCCGGTTGGACAGTCCAGCCTGATGATGTAATCGAATGACTTCTCTGATCTTGCGCACTGGTAATCGCTCCTGCGGCATCCTGACCTCCTCGATGATTTGGAAGTAGGATACCCTGTTCGGCTTGATTTCCAGCGCTCATCCCCCGGCCTAGAAGTGTGCGGCTTCCACTGTTTAAGGTGTGCGGCTTACTCCGTTTAACCTGTGCGACTTACTCCGTTTAAGGTGTTCGCCTTGCTCCGTTTTATGCAGT
>Ga0307435_1000182_pt1 | contig 27692 bp, 26 predicted proteins | sample SalMarWE160470MG_FD_202164 | JGI IMG/M metagenome (GOLD analysis project Ga0307435, IMG submission 202164) | Salt marsh sediment microbial communities from the Plum Island Ecosystem LTER, Massachusetts, United States - WE1604-70 | ecosystem: Environmental > Aquatic > Marine > Intertidal zone >... | reverse complement strand
GCCTGTTGGCCTCGCTGGAGGATGGGCCGAAGACCGTACCCGAAATCGCGCAAGCCATCGGGTACCCGACCCACGAGGTCATGCACTGGGTGATGGCGGCCAGAAGGTACGGCCTCGTGAAGGAGAGCAGCCAACCCACCGAGGACGACTACTACCAGTATGCCCTCGTCGAGAAGGAGTAGGAGAAGTGGCCGCATCCCCAGTCGATCTGGCATTTGCAGAAGCCGTAGCGACGTCCGACGAATTTGACGCCTGGGCGTGCATGAACTGTGGCATCTGCAGTGCGGTGTGTCCGATTGGGATCGATCTGATGCCTCGCAAGCTGTTTCGGTACGCGATTCTCGGCCTCAAAGACGACCTGCTCGAAGAGACCGACTCCATCTTCCAGTGCCTTCTCTGCAAGCTGTGCGAGGAGAACTGCACGGCCAATGTGCACATCGCCGGGAATATGCGTTTCTTGCGCAGCTACATCGACGATGAGGTATTCGGGTTGGACGCCGGTCGGGGCAAGGAGGAACACCATGCCGCTTCCCACGGGTGACATCGTTGGTTTGATGGTCGACAATCTCGAGAAACGGGGCTCCGTGTTCCCGTTGTCTGCCAAGAAGGCCACCCGCTGGGCGGAAGGGCTTGAAATCCCGCATGGGGGCCGAACGGTGATCTACACGGGTGCCATGTACCAACTACTTCCGTACATCATCGCAATGGTGGGGTTGCTGGCGCGCGTCGAGGATTCCTTCCTGGCCAGGTGGGTGTTCCTAGGGAGATTCGCCAACCGGTTCGTCAATCTGTCTGCCATCGGTGCCAGGCCGTCCCGGGCTGAGGTAGATCGATACAACCAGATACTTCGCAACATCGCCCGGTTGCTTCAACAGGCTGGAGTGGAATTCGGCTACCTGTATGAGGACGACCTGTACGCCGGTGCCCTCGCCCACGACATGGGAGTTGACGGAACCCTCCGTGCCCACGCCAACCGGGTCCACGCCACGTTGCGAGAACACGGGGTTCAGAGGGTGATCACGCTCGACCCCCACACCACGAACATGCTCCGCAGCGTATATCCGACCATGATTGACGGTTTCGACATCGAAGTGAAGAGCTACCTCGAGGTACTTGCCGAGGCCGACGCCGAGCCTCTGCGGCGCGTCGGCGAGGACGTCGTAATACACGACTCCTGTGTCTATGCCCGCTCTGAAGGTGTGATCGACGAACCGCGCCAGTTGCTCGAGCGAGCCGGGTACACCATCAAGGAGCCGCGAGAGAGCAGAAACTTGACCTACTGTTGCGGCGGGCCGATCGAGGCGCTTTTTCCGAGCAAGGCTCATGATGTTGCCGTCCAGCGAGTGGGGCAACTCCGAGAAACCGGCGGGAAACAGGTGACCACGATGTGTCCCATGTGTCTGGCTTCGTTGGCGAAGGCCGCAGACGGGACTCTGCCGATGGAGGATATCTCAGTGTTCCTCAGTCGGGCATACTCCTCTGATTCCCCCGGTGCAGTCGTCGAGCAGATGGCAGATTGACGTTTGTTTTCTCCGTCACACAATCGACCGTGGGGTATCGGAGAGATTGATGCGCACAGCCACAATCGACAGCAAGCAGATCAGTAGCGAGTGGCGAACCTTGCCTACTGAGGAAGTGGTCCACCACCAACGTGGCGTGCGGGAGATGTTCCTCGAGGGCGGCCCGGTACCCGGCGGAGGGGTCCAGCGTCGCCAACCGGATCTGGTGACACCAGTCGACGCCTCGGTCGGTGAGCCACCGGCCCAAGACGTCTCGGGAGCGGCCCTCGACCACATCTAGCAGCCGGTGCCGGTCGAGATCGACGATCTGGGTGGTGGACACCGTGCGACGGGTTGGGGTGGCATTGAGAAACCGTTTCTCGTCGACCCCCCGGCTCCTTCGGAGCCGCCTCGCCGGTCCCCCTTTTGACAAGGGGGGACGAGAAGAAAGGGGGGCTGGCGTCGCGACCGTGCACTCCCCTCGGCTCACTCCGCCTCCTCCGGAGGCGCTTCGCCAGGTCCCCCCTGGAAACAGGGCGGACGAGAGAGGGAAGGCGCCCTGCCCGACCGGCCCCAACCGGCCTACTCGCGCTTGGTGGCGACGACACGGGCGAGCCCGAGGAGCTCGCCCTGATCGGCCTTCAGCATCGCGATCTCCTTCACGGTGTCGTCGTGTCGCCACCCTTCGAAACGCGGGAGCGCCAGCTTTTCGAAGCGGTGCCAGTCCTGCCAGCCGCCCTTGATGGCGTCGACGTGGTCGATGATGACCTTCCCGGACTTCGCCCAGTGCGCCTGCCACCAATCGGGCCCGTGCAGGCAGGTGTACTCCGGCTCCCAGTACGGGGCGAGCGTCTCGGGTCGGGATCCTCGAGAGAGTGCAATCCCGATCAGAAGCGCATGCTGGCGATGAGGACCGCCAGCGTCGCAGCGCCGATGTACAGCGCCAGCATCTTCACGATGAAGCGGGCCCTCGGGCTCCTGTCCGGATTCCTCACGAAGCGCCCGATCATGGTCCCCAGCACGAAGGCGACGATGACGGCCACAAGCGTATCCATCAGTTCGAGACGTCCATGCGTTCAACTTCCGGCGGTGCAACGAACCCTACCGGCGGATGCCGAGCCGGCTGCGTCGCTCCGGCAGGTGTCAAGGATGTCCCCGCACACCCCCCTCGACCTTTCTCTCACCCTCCCTGCTGTGCAGGGAGGGTCGCAGAGCCGACACCGAAGGTGACGGCGATGCGGGGAGGGTCACGGTGCTACTGCTCGCCCCACACCCCCCTCGGCTCGCACGGCTCCTTCGGAGCCGCCTCGCCGGTCCCCCCTTTTTGACAAGGGGGGACGAGAAGAAGAGGCGAGCGGGAATGAGAAGGACCCCCAATTAGTCAGGGGCCCCCACGAGGAGTGGGAGCCCCTGAGTCTTTGCCGGAGCGGCCGTCGCCGCTTCCCGTTTTGGGAGGCCGTCTAGCTGGAGGCCAGCACTGGATCGGCCTTCGGCATGGCGACATCCTCGGAATCGACGTAGTGGGGGATGACCACGTCGGTTCCCTTGCTCGCCCACACGAGGCCGATGCCGGTGAGGATCGACAGGATGCCGACGGCTGCGAACAGTCCGGCCAGCGCCAGGCTCAGCTGGAGCGCCGAGTGGGTCACAGTGCCGACCCCGAGCTCGGCGAACAGGCCGTGCACAGTCGGGTTCCACGCCAGCTCTCGGGCCGGGCCCTCGATCGGGTGCGAGCGGTCGAATTCGGTCCAGTAGCGGCCGTCGACGTCGAACTCGTAGGTGCCGGCCGGGAAGACCTCACCGTTGTACTCGGCGTCCTCGGCCAGGGTCACCGTCTGGGTGCCGTGCAGGGTGTGATAGCCGATTGTCGCCATCTGGAACATGTACTCGCTGGCGGTGTTGACCAGCGGGTCGTTGGGATCGAAGTCGGACTGAACCACCGGGTAGCCCCAGTCGTCGGTGAGCAGCGTCATGATCCCCTGGGCGCCTTCGACGGTGCCCCGGTCGACGAGCTGCCCGTCCTCGTTGTAGGTGAGCGTGACGTTCTGGGCTTCGCTGAACGACTGGAGGGCCTGGTACCCGTCCTGTGCCTTCGTGTACGCAACGGCGCCGGCCACGGCGAACACCAGCCCGACGGCTACCAGGATGTATCCCAGCTTCTTGAGACGACCTCGCATTCCTTACTCTCCTCGTGAGTGATGGACTAGTTGACTAAGAGTCTCCACAATCATGAGGGAGAAGGCCCCCCGCCTCTACGTGCCATAGGGCCCTACCGAACGTCCCAAAGGTCCCAGGTCCGATGCAGGAGCTGCGTCGGAGCCTCACTGGCGACCAGTCGTCTGGAAAGCGGCACGATCCGTCACCGATCGGAGCAACGCCCGGCACCCGGCGGCGCATCCCTTGCCTGGCGACGGCCGGCGGATGACGGACCAGCCGCCGGACCCGAAGGGGACTCCGAGCGCCACGTTGCGCAGCACCTCCGGAGTGTCGCCGCGGCCCTCAGTCCCGGACCCGTCGCCAGCGGCCGCCCCGCCCCGATGGGGTCGCCGCGAGCGCCGCCCCGGCCGCCCAGTCGCCCAGCGCCCGGTAGGCCTCGAACTCGGCGAAGTCGAAGTCCTGGTCGATGGTGGAGTGGTTGGGGAAGCGCTCGTCGGCCTCCCAATACGACCGCACCTGCCACGGCGCCTCCTCCGACACCGCCGCCTGCACGTAACAGATGTGGCCCTCGGTGTGCTTGGGGAGCCGGGGATCGGTGAAGGTCCCCCACACATACGGCCGGGCCACCAGCACCCCACCCCTCACCTCGGCCCGGCGCCGCCGCCACGGCAGCTTCAGCCGCTTGTCCTCGTACTGGTCGGCGGCGTCGGGATCGAGGGGGCGGATCTCGTGCAGGGGCAGGTCGAACTCGATGCCCAGCTCCGACCGGGCCAGCGCCATCGCCTCCCCGATCGTGTTGAAGGTGCCGGGCTGGCCGCCGGAGGCGTCGAACACGTACACGGTGGTGCAGCCGCGCCGGAGCAGCTCCACCAGCCCCAGGTTGTCGTAGTGGCCGCCGTCGGTGACGTAGAGGAAGCGGTCGTCGATGGAGTGCATCCCCAGCATCTCCTTCAACAGGTACGACACCCGGGGCCGCTCCCACCACACCTCATCGGCGGCGAAGTCCTGGGCCCGCATCCAGCGCGGATTGGGGAGCCACACCCCCAGCCGGACGTTGGCGAGGGTCATAAACGCGGTGAGCCACTGCCGGGTCTGCTTGCCCATCGCCGGCGACACCGCCGCCCCCGAGATGGCGATGGCGGCCGGGATCGTCACGTCCCGCACCCGCGTCTGGTCGAGCCGGTCCCGATACTCCGGCATCGCCATGTAGCCGATGCGTGGCTCGGGACTGCCGATCTCGACCGCGTCGAAGGTGAACGGCACCGAGCGCAGCCCCGGCGGCACCACCGCGTAGTCGCTCAGGTTCGCCACCGCGCACGACGCGAAGTGGGGCTTCGGGTTCGGCTGGAAGTGGGTCGGCTGTTCGTAGGGGATCTCGGTCGCCTCGTCAGACCCGGTGCGCTGCACCCCGAAGGCCCGGTGGAGGCGCCGCTTGTAGAAGCGGTGCATCGACCAGGCCCGCTGGTCGCTGATGAGCCAGAACAGCGCCAGCAGCGATGCCACCACCAGCCAGGCGGTTCGCTCCGGCATCTGGAACGCCCCGAACGGCGACATCGTCCCGGTGACCCCGTCTTCGAGGGCGCCGAAGACCACCGACACCAGCGCCCACAGCACCAGCAGCGGCACCACCACCGCCGCCGCCACGATCGCCCACACCGACGCCTTCACCCCCTCGAACTGCTTCTTGACCGCCGTGGTGACGAAGGCGAGCGCCCCACCGGCGCCGAAGAGGGCTACCAGCCGCACCGTCTCCTTGCTCGCCTCGCCGCCGTCGGAGGCGAACGGCAAGTCACGCCACAGGGACGGCACCGCCTCGTAGAGCAGCCACACCCCCACCGGGAGCAGCACGAAGGCGAAGAACGCCGCGCCCGCCAGCCACACCAGCGACCGACCCAGGAACAGGGTGCGCTCGTGGCCGCGGTCCTCCCCCACGATGCGGGGATTGACGGTGAGCACGCCGGCGAGCAGCGCCACCACCAGCGGGACCACGACCGCGACGGCGTGAGCCACCGGGATCATCAAACCCGTGACCTCGCTGTCGACGACCATCCCCGGCATCCGGTCGTGCAGCACCCACCCGATGGGACGCAGCACCGCGTAGAGCAGGGCGAAGAGGAACAGGGCGTTGACGCCGATGCCGATGGCGAGTCGGGTCACCAGCCGCATCTTCTGCCCGAAGGTGTGGGCCAGGTAGGCGCTGCGCTTGCGCAACCAGTCCTCCTCCGGGGTGCCGGGGGCGTAGGGATACGGCTCGGTGCCGGGGTCGGCGGCGAACACGCCGTGGGACCGGACCATCTCGTAGGAGCCCGCCAGGTAGCCGCCGCCGGAGACGGCGGCCAGGGTGTCGACCTCGTCGAGGACCTCGGTGCCCTGCAGCGCCTGCAACGCCCCGAGGGCGAACGACGCCGAGCGGATCCCGCCGCCGCTGAAGCAGACGCCGCGGCGTTCCACCCCGGCCCGCGGCGGCTGCAACCGGTCCATCAGGGCGACCTCGCCGGCACCGAGCAGGGAGGCGTCCCCTCCCACCACCGCGTCCTTGGGCCGGTTCAGGTTCTGGATCCGCAGTCCCCGCACGAAGGTGTCACGGTCCAGCATGTTGGCCCGGGTGGCGATCGCCACCGCCAAGAACAGGGGGACGAGGACGGCGTAGAGCACGGTGAAGACGACCTCTTCGAAGAGGGCCATCGCCTTGGTGCGCCAGGCGTACCCGATCAGGGCCGGCGCCGCGTAGAGGCCGACGAGCACCAACCCGGTGTACTTGGCGAGGGCGAACCCGGTGATGGCGGCGGCCGAGCCGGCCGAGATCGCCCCGGCCCCGGCGGTGGCCATCGAGTTGTCGCCGATGAGGTCGAGGATCAGGTGGTTCTCGATCAGGTCGAACAGGCCGGCCATGACGGTCACCACCATGAGCGACCCGCCGACCCGCTGTGCCGCCGAGACGACGTAGAAGCGGCGCCGCACCAGCTCGATCGACACGATGAGGAACGCAACGTAGAGCGGGACGAGCAGCCAGGTGTCGATGGTGGCGACCTCACGGAGCGAGGCGAAGCCGTCGGCGGGCAGCCGGGTGAAGACCGCGGCGACCCGTTCCGGGGTGCCGGCGAACTGCACGTCGATCTGGTGGGGACCGGACGTCGCCGCCTCCATCCACTGCATCACCCCGACCAGCAGGCCCAGCAACACCCACCAGGTGAGCGCCAGGCCGTGGTCCCGCAAGAACGCCCGCAGTTTCGCCGACACGTCGCATCCCTCCCACGAGTCCGGCTTCCAACGCTACCGATCGAACCCGGCGCCCGGCGGGTCGGCCGCCACTTTCCCTCGCCGGCCGCTACCCCGCCGTCTGCGGGGACGACTCCATGGCACCGGAGAGACGCTCGAGCGCCTTGGTGACGACGGCCAGCACGACGGCGACCAGCACCAGCACCGGGGCGATCATGTCGAGCCCGATCCGGTCGACCAGGATGCCGAGTACGGCGCCGAGACCGGCCACCCCGACGTTGGCGGCTGCGAAGCAGTACCCGACCGCCCACGGCGTGTAGCCCGGGCCGAAGCGGCGGGCCGTCAGCACCACCTCCACCGGGAAGAACGCCCCGTGGGCGAACCCGGAGAACACCAGCCCGAAGATGCCGACCGCCGAAGTCGGCGACCACCAGAACAGGACGAGACTGGCGATGGTGGCGGCGGTGCAGATGGTGAGCAGCCGGTTGGGCTCGAAACGGGACCCGACCAGGCCGAGCAGGAACCGCGATGCAGTCAGCCCGGTCCAGTACCCCGAGGCGGCGACGCCGGCCACGCCCACGCTGAGACCCCGCCCCTCGCTTAACACCGAGAACGCCCACTGCCCGGTGGCGGTGGCGAGGCCGGAGTACAGGAGGAAGGTGAAGATCGACAGCACCAGCACCGCTCCGGCGCCGGGCGGCCGCCCCGGCCGGGTCCCCTCCGGGCGGCGCCGGGCCCGCTCGCCGCGGCGGGCGGCGCGGGCGAACCCGATCGCCAGCGCCCCCTGGGCGATGGCGACGGCGACGAAGGCGAACCGCCACGAGGCATCGAGCGCCAGCAGCACCGTCACCAGGCCCGGGCCCAGCATCGACCCGACCCCCCAGCCGGCGTGCAGGATCCCCATCGAACGGGTCCCGTGGTTGAGGGCGACGTGGGCGTTGATGCCCGAGTCGAGTTGCCCGCTGGCGAGCCCGAGCAGCAGCGCCTCCACCACCAGCCCGATCCAGGTGTCGCCGACCGCCATCACCACCAGGCACAGCGCCGACGTCGCGGCGGCCGCTGTCAGCAGCCAGGTGGGGCCGACCCGCCAGGAGAGGTGGCCGCTGAGGTAGGTGGAGACGGCGTAGCCGGCGCCGAAGGCGAACACCAGCACCCCGAGGTTCCCGATCGGCCGCCCCAGGTCGGCGGCCACCGACGGCCACGCCACCCCCATCGCCTGCATCGGCATACCGAGGGCGACGAACGCCAGCACCATGAGCACGAGGAGACGGCGGCCGGCGGGCATCGTGGCAGCCTATCGGTCGCCCGGGGAGGGACCGGCGCCGGGGATGACGATGCCCTCGTCCTCGAAGCCGGGGTCCCCCATCGGCACCGGCCCCGCCAGACGCTCCCGCCACAGCCGGGCCAGGGCGCGGGTCCCGAAGATGGCGCCGCAGGTGAGCAGGTAGAGGGCAACGAAGATGAGCGCCACGTACTTGGCGAGCGCCAGCCGGGTGATGGTCCGTGCCGCCCCCGCCGAGATGGCGGCCGGGCCGGCGGTGAGCAGGGTGTTGTCGGAGATGAGGTGGACGATCTGGTGGTTCTCGAGCAGGTCGATGATCCCGGCGATGATGGCGATGAGCATGAAGGCCTGGCCCACCTGCCGCATCACCGTGCCGGGACCGAAATGGAGCCGCACCCACTGCACCGTCACCATCAGGAACGCCACGTACAGCGGGACGAGCAGCCAGGTGTCGATCGTGACCGCCTGGCGCAGCGGATCGAACCCGCCCTTCTGTGCCAGCTCGGAGAACACCACCCACATCTGATGCGGGGTAGCGGCGAACTGGACGTCGAACTGGCCGGGGTTGAAGGCCTCGGCGTTCGACCAGATCCCCATCGTGGCGGTGAGGGCGAGCAGGGCCCACCATGCCAGGCCGAGCTGGTGCCGCTCGAAGTAGTCACCCAGTCGTGTCACGTCTCCCCCGCGTCTCCGGCCGAACGGTAGCCCATCAGGGCAGCCCGCCGGCCCATCGCGCCGTGCCCGTTTGAGCCAGACCGTTCGTGGAGCCATCATGGCCTTTCCCTTCCGGAAAGGCCTCCACATGGCGATGCAGTACCGCAGATTGGGGCGCTCCGGTATCAAGCTGAGCGCCTTCTCCCTCGGGTCGTGGCTCACCTTCGGCGAGTCGCAGGCCGTCGAGCAGAGCATCGCCAGCATGCAGGCCGCCTACGATGCCGGCGCCAACTTCTTCGACAACGCCGAGGCGTACGCCGGCGGCGAGTCGGAGCGGGTGATGGGCGCCGCCCTCAGGGAGTTGGGCTGGCCCCGCTACTCGTACCTGGTGTCCACCAAGTACTTCTGGGGGCTGCACGATGTGCCCAACACCCACTGGACCCTCAACCGCAAGTACCTCATGCAAGCCATCGACGGATCGTTGGAGCGGCTCGGCCTCGACTACGTCGACATCGTCTACTGCCACCGAGCCGACCCGGAGACGTCGATCGAGGAGACGGTGTGGGCGATGTCCGACATCATCGCCTCGGGCAAGGCCCTCTACTGGGGCACCTCGGAGTGGAAGGCCGACGAGATCCGCGCCGCCTGGGAGATCGCCGAGCGTCACCACCTCCGCAAGCCGGTCGTCGAGCAGTCGGAGTACAACCTGTTCCGCCGCGACCGGGTCGAGCAGGAGTACTCGCGGCTCTACGAGGACATCGGGCTCGGTCTCACCACCTTCAGCCCGCTGGCGGCAGGCCTGCTCACCGGCAAGTACCTCGACGGCATCCCGGCAGGCACCAGGGCCGCCTCGGTGTCGTGGCTCCGTGAGAAGCTCACCGGCGTGGACACCAACGCCACGGTGCGTGAGCTGAAGGCGGTCGCCGACGAGATGGGGTGCTCCCTCGCCCAGCTGTCGTTGGCGTGGGCGGCGTCCAACCCCAACGTCACCTCGGTGATCACCGGCGCCAGCCGCCCCGAACAAGTCGTCGAGAACATGGCGGCCCTCGAGGTGCTCGAGGCCCTCACCCCCGAGATCAAGGCCCGCATCGAGGAGATCTTCTCCTGAGGCTGCCGCCTCGTCGAGCCTGTCGCAACAGGCCGGGCGGCTCATTGTCGGGTGGGTGACGCACTGGTACGTTCGCTGCGGGGTAGTGGAGGCGCCGTTCCGAGTGTTGGAGGATTCGGTATGGGTCGCCTGGTGTCGGGTGTGGTTGGTGTCATGTTGCTGGTGGAGGTGTTGGGGCAGGTCCCGGCCGAGCCCGCCGAAGCCCAGAGCGTGCCCCAGGTGTTCGTCGACGTGCCCACCAGCAATCAGTTCACCACCGCGGTTGCCTGGTTGGCGGGGGAGGGCATCACGAGGGGCTGCAACCCGCCATCGAATTCGCGGTTCTGTCCCGACGATCCGGTCACCCGGGGGGAGATGGCCGCCTTCCTGGTGCGCGCCTTCGACTACACCGACCGGGGCGACAGCGACTTCCTCGACGACGACGGCTCGGTCTTCGAAGCCGACATCGAGAAGCTTGCCGCCGCCGGGGTCACCTTGGGCTGCAACCCGCCCGGCAACGACCGGTACTGTCCCGATCGTGCCGTCACCCGGGGGGAGATGGCCGCCTTCCTGGTGCGCGCCTTCGGCTACACCGACCGGGGTGATCGGGACTTCCTCGACGATGACGGTTCGGTGTTCGAAACCGACATCGAGAAGCTGGCCGCCGCCGGGGTCACCTTGGGATGCAACCCACCGGCCAATGACCGGTTCTGTCCCGATCAGGCCACCACCCGAGCCCAGATGGCCGCCTTCCTCCACCGCGCCTTCGGATCCCCCGCCCCCAACATCGTCCCGTCGGCGGAGGGTCGGATCGCCGACCACACGCTCGTCGCCGCCTACGACACCATCCCGAGCGGCGTCGTGACCGAGGTGGCGAACCTCCACATCTACTACGGCCACACCTCACACGGGAGCCAGCTCGTCACCGGCGTCGGCATGATGCCGGCGGCATGGCAGCTGGTGAACCTGGTCGAGACGTCACCCGATCTCGGCTACGACGTGTGGGAGCCGCAGACCGACCAGTGGCTGGAGGATCATCCCGAGACCGAGGTGGTGATCTGGTCGTGGTGCGGTCAGCAGTCGAGCAACTCCGTCGACGACGTGCAGGAGTACCTCGACGACATGACGGCCCTCGAGGTCAGGTACCCCGACGTGCAGTTCATCTACATGACCGGCCACCTGCGGGGCGCCTACAGCGAGTACCTCTACGGGGACGCCGAGAACCAGATCCTGCAACGCGACAACCAGATGGTGCGGGACTACGCCGAGCTGCACGGGAAGTGGCTGTTCGACTTCGCCGACATCGAGTCCTACCTCGACGGCAGCGAGGTGCAGTGCACCTACCACGGCATGCCGGTCGAGTGCGTCTGGCCCAACGACGCCACCGGCTGCGCCCACTCCCGAATGGGGAACTGCGACCGCAAGGGCAAGGCCTGGTACACGCTGCTCGCCCGCATGACCGGCTGGGACGACTGAGGGCACCTCTCGTCCCTCGTCTCTCCTATCCCCCTTGCGAAAAGGCGGGACCGGCGAAGCGCCGGCGAAGCTGGTAATGAACCGAGGGGGGCGTGCGGCGCCGCGACCCTCCCCGGCTCAGCTCGCCTCCGGCGGCTTCGCCGACCCTCCCTGATCCCAGGGAGGGTGAAAGAAACACCGCCCCCTCCCGCCTCCTGCCGACCCCCCTCGCGCTTCCTGTCGTCCCCCTGGGATCAAGGGGGACCAGCGAAGTGCCAGCGCAGCTGGCAACCGAGCCGAGGGGGGTGTGCCCTCTGTCGTCCCCCCTGGGATCAGGGGGGACCGGCGAAGTGCCAGCGCAGCTGGCGTTGAGCCGGGGGGGGTAGCGGCGAAAGACCCCACCGTGACCCTCCCCGAATCGCCGGCGGCTACGCCGCCGCCTCTACGACGCCTCCGCCTGCGGCGGAGGGAACCTCCCTGATCCCCGGGGAAGGTGAAAGAAACACCGCCCCCTCCCGCCTCCTGCCGTCCCCCCTCGCGCTTCCTGTCGTCCCCCCTGGGATCAGGGGGGACCAGCGAACGGAGTGAGCTGAGGGGGGTCGCGGTGAGGAACTTCACCGCGACCCCCCCACACAGCAGGGAGGGTGACAGAAACGCCCTCTCCCCCCTACCCCGAGAGGAAGCTCACCAAGGCGGCGGCGATGGCGTCGGCCTCCTTCTCCCGGAAGTCGGGATCGAGCAGGAGGGCGACGTCCGCGGCGTTCTTCATGTTCCCCGCCTCCAGGAACACGACCGGCACGTCGGACAGGTTGAGGCCTCCGAGGTCGCTGCGGCGGGAGAGGCCGTCGCTGGCGGTGTAGTCCGAGATCGGCATCCCGGTCGCCTGGAACGACTCCCGCAGCGCCTCGGCGAGCCGCAGTGACGGCTCGGCGATGTCGTCGGTGAGCCCGTCGATGGTGGCGGGGTAGATGACGTGGAACCCGCGGCCGTCGACCGGCCCGCCGTCGGCGTGGATCGACACCACCGCGTCGGCCTGGTTGCGATTGCCGATGGCGGCCCGCTCGGTGATGCAGGGCCCCCATCCGTCGTTGTCTTGCCGGGTGAGCACCACGGTGGCGCCGAGCGCCTCAAGCCGAACCTTCGTCACCAGCGCCAGCTCCCAGTTGAGCGTCGCCTCGGGATAGCCGTCGTCGGTGGCGGTGCCGGTGGTGTTGCAGGCCTTGGTGCCGTTGCCGATGTCGATGATCTGGTTGATCTCGTCGAGGTGCTGATAGTTGCGCCCGTTGTGCCCCGGGTCGATCACGATGATCCGCCCCGTCAGGGATCCGGCCGGTGGTGTCGTGGTCGTCGCCGGCACGGTCGTGGTGGTGGTTGTCGGAGCCGTGGTCGTGGTCGCCATGGTGGTGGTCGCGGTTGTCGTCGTCGTGGCCGCCATCGTGATGGTCGTCGCCGCCACGATCGACGTCGTGCTGCCGGACTCGGTCGCCGAACCGCCACAGCCCGCCAGGATCAGGGTCACCAGACACCCCACGGTGCAACCCACCCGAAGCCGCATTCCCGGTTCCCCCGCGTTGAACGACGATCGACGCCACCGCAGGCTACGCGCCCGTCACGACCTTGGGGCACCCAGTTGCCCGAATCTCCCGTGCTCCCAACCCAGGGTTCAGGGCTGGGGGTCAGCCGCCGTCGCGGGAGAAGTGCATCCAGTCCTTCAGGCTGTGCCAGGTTCCGCCCCATTGCCAGCCGATCTCGTTGAAGGCCTCCACCACCACGCCGTCGGGCAGCACCATGCCGGGCAGCTCCCGATCACGATCGGTGTACGAGGACGCCAGCTCAGGGAGCACCAGGTCGCCCTTCAGGTAGGGGTTGTGGAACGGGTTGACGTCGACCGCCAACCCGAAGGCGTGCCACGACCATCCCCCGTCGGAGCCCACCGCGGGGCGGCACACGAACGACGTGGTGTCGTTCCCGTCCCCGGTCGGCGGAGCGTCGATCTCCTCGGCACGGACCACCCTCATCTCCTCGATGGGAAAGCGGGCCTCGTGCAGGGTTCGGAACACCTGCACGATGTCCTCGGCCACCGCCGCGTTCACCAGCAACTCCCCCGTGTGGTACTCGCCGTCGAAGCCATAATGCGACACCGTCACGTACGCCAGATCATCGAGGGTCACGGGACAATCCTCCGACCAGCTCGAACGGGCGACGATGTCGGGCGGCACGGCGTCGATGGTCCAGGCGAACTCGTCTCCCTCCGGAGGCGGCAGCAGGTCGAGCGTCTCGAGGCGGCGGTCGACCAGCTCGGGAGGAGTGGGCTCCACCTCCCCGTACCCGTCCTCTCGCAGTGGGAGGGGACGGGAACCGAGCCAGTCGGGACGGGCAAAGGGCGGGACGGTGGTGGTGGTCGTGGTCGGGGGAAGCGTCGTGGTGGTGGTCGACGTCGTAGAGGTCGTAGTCGACGTTGAGGTGGTCGCCGCCACCGTCGTGGTGGTGGTCTCAGCCGGGGTGACATCCGAGGAGCAGGCGGCGAGCACGACCAGCCCGCTCAGCCACACCAGGATGCGCCCTCTCATACCCGCGACGCTACCCGGGATGCCGATCTAGGGAACGCTCGGGGGCGAAGCGCGCGAGGTGCGAGGTCGCGGCGCGGCACGGTGACCCTCCCCGGATCAGTCGCCTACGGCTCCTTCTCCGACCCTCCCTGCACAGCAGGGAGGGTGAGAAGAACGTCGACAGAGGGGGGTGCGAGGTCGCGGGACTGCAGGCGACCCTCCCCGCATCGTCCACCTCCGGTGGACTCTGCGACCCTCCCTGCACAGCAGGGAGGGTGAGAAGAGCGGCCGAGGCCGGGACAGGTGGCCCCCTCACCCTGCCCGGCGTTGCCACCAATCGCTCGCCACGTACGCCAGGGCCACCACGAAGCCCAGCATCGAGAGCACGCCGACCGACACCGAGTCGTCGTCACGCACCACGGCCACGACCATCACGACCGCGTACCCCAGGGCACCCACCATGAGGGCATTGCGGGCCGAGACGTCACGGACATGCCGAGTCCACTCGTCGGTGCGAAACGGCGCCGCTCCCCCATCCTTCGTGGTCAGGTAGCGGCCCCCGCGGGGCGCCCACACGAAGAACCCCATCACCAACACGCTCACGAGCGCCGCCGCCCACCAGGTCACGCCGGCGAATCCCAGCAGCGTCCCGACGGCGACGGCGATCGCCGCCCGGGTCACGTAGTAGACGGTCCACGCCATGACGCACCTCAGTCCTCGTCCTCGTCCTCGTCCCAGAAGATCTCCTCCACCGGCACCCCGAACTCCCCGGCGAGCTTGAGCGCCAGCAGCACCGAGGGGGTGTAGCCGCCCCGCTCGATGGCGATGATCGTCTGCCGGCTGACCCCGACCCGCTCCGCGAGGTCACTCTGGGTGAGCTCGGCGGCGAGCCGCAGCTCCCGGAGTCGATCGTGCAGCACCATGGGACTCCCTGATGTCAAGTACGCTTTACATCGTAGGGATGGAGATGCCGGATGTCAAGGGGACTTGACACCCGGGTCGGCCCTGCTCACGTCGCCGTCACGCGGCAGGGCTCTCGACCCGGGTTTGAGCGGCGATCAGATCTCGATACCGGGCGAAGCTCTGCTTCGGGATGCGCCGGCTGGTGGCGTGATCGACCCACACCAGCCCGAGGCGTTGGCTGTCGGCAGAGACGGCGCCGTGACTTGGGGACTCATTAGGGAATCGACACCAACGAAGGGAGCCCCCCTCAGTCAGGGTCGGTTCGATTCGAGCCGGTAGAGGGTCTCGCCGGCCTTGGGAAGCATCAGGATGCCGTCGTCCTCCCGGCCGGCGTAGGCGGCGGGGTCGATCGTGGCCAGGTCCCGGTAGGCGAGGTTGACGGCCTCGCACCGCTCCGGCGGGATCGCCGACGCCAGCGACACCCGGATGCGCGGTGTTTCCACCCCGTCTCGGTAGGTCCCGATCCCCTTGACGTGGGTGGAGTGGGCCAGCACCGCCCACGGGAATCCGGCGAACCGGTCCCACTGGGCCAGGTAGTAGTCGCGGACGTGGTAGCCGATGTGCTCGATCACCTCGCCGTGGGTGGCGGAGAACTCGGTGATGTGGGGGGCGTAGAGGATGACCTCGCCGCCGTCGGCCACCACCGGCTCCACCTTGTACATGGCCTTGGCGCCGGTCCACAGGTCGCCGTACATCGGAGGCACCACCGCCAGCACCTGGCGGAACGGGTGCGGGACGTACCGCACGTGCACCTGGGCCGACAGCTTGGCCGCCTGCTCCCACGCCGCCCGTACCGGCCCCAGGTAGAGGCCGGCAAGCCCGTCGTCGGCCACCACCATGCACATCGCCGCCGTCGGGGTGGGGATGAACGAGGCGGCCCGCTCGATCGCCTCCCGCACCGGGGTGCCGCCGACACCGATGAGTTGGTAGCTGGTCTCGAGGGCGCCGAGCCAGTGGGTGAAGTCGATCACCTCGGGACCGCCCACCCCGGGGAAGAAGTACTTGTTGCCGCCGGAGAAGCCCACGATCTCGTGGGGGAACACCGGCCCACACACCACCAGCAGGTCGTACTCGAGCACCGCCCGGTTGATGCGCACCGGCACCTCCACCGCGAGGCGCCCCTCGCTCAACTCCCCCGCCTCGGCGGCAGGGATGGCGCCGATCGTCACGAAGGTGTCGGGGAGGTCCCAGCGGTGGTTGAAGATCCCCACCCCCGCGTAGCGCCCGGCCCGGTCGGAGGGGTCGATGCCGAGCAGCGCGTCGATGGCGGCGTCGTCCAGCAGCGGATGGGTGCCGAGCGCCACGACGAAGTCCATGCGGGCGACCACCCCGGCGAGTTGCTCGTGCAGCAACCGGAACATGAGCGGCATCGGGGCGGTACGGGTCCCGTCGGGGATGACGAACAGCACCCGCCGACCGGCCAGGTCCCAGGAATCGGCGAGGCCCGCCAGCAGCGCCCGCACCTCGTCCTCGGCGAGGCGCCGGTTTGCATTTCCGGCCCCCGTCACCTCTACCATCACGAATCCTGCCTTCCTCCCCGCGGCGGGCCGGTCGAAACCCGGCCTCCCGCGGCGCCAAAGGTACACGCCGGGGGCGCCGGGACGGACGGCGGGGGGTGTTAGGCCGGCCCACATTTCCTGTCACAGGGAACCCATAGACTCGTCCACCGAGGGGGACGGCCTCATGAGCCTCATTCACATCGACGACCTGTCGAAGCACTTCAAGGTCCTGAACCGGCGCGAGGGCCTGGGCGGCGCCTTCCGCGACCTGTTCTCCCGCGACTACCGCACGGTCAAGGCCGTCGACGGCGTCTCGTTCGACATCGAGCCCGGCGAAATCGTCGGCTACATCGGCCCCAACGGAGCCGGCAAGTCCACCACGATCAAGATGATGACCGGGATCCTCAAGCCGTCCGGGGGCACAATCCTCGTCAACGGCAAGGCGCCGTACGACAACCGGATCCACCAGGCGTTGGTGATGGGCGTCGTCTTCGGGCAGCGCACCCAGCTCTGGTGGGACCTGCCGGTGATCGAGTCGTTCAAAATCCTCAAGGAGATCTACAAGGTCGACCAGAGGACCTTCGACCAGCACATGACGATGTTCGACGAGCTGGTGGGCCTCTCGGCGCTCTACACCCGCCAGGTGCGCACCCTCTCGCTCGGCCAGCGCATGCTGTGCGACATCACCGCCTCGTTCCTCCACAACCCGCGGGTCGTGTTCCTCGACGAGCCCACCATCGGGCTCGACGTCTCCGTCAAGGCCAAGATCCGCTCGGTGATCGAGGAGCTGAACCGCACCCGCAACACCACCATCATCCTCACCACCCACGACCTCGGCGACGTCGAGGCGCTGTGCCGGCGCATCATCATCATCGACGAGGGCAAGATCCTCTACGACGGCAGCATCGACAAGGTCACCGCCCTCTTCGGCGCCTACCGCACCCTCAAGGTGCAGATCGAGGGCTTCTGCGAGGAGACGCTCGATGCGATGCGCGACAGTCTCGCCGACCGTTTCGGCGCCGACCACGGCATCACCGTGGCCTGCCGGGAGGAGTTCTGGACCAACATCACCATCGACCAGGACCGCACCCCCCTGTCCGACGTGCTCACGTACGTCATGGGGACGTTCCCGGTCAACGACGTCCGCATCGTCGAGATCTCCATGGAGAACGTGGTGCGACGGGTCTACGACGGGGCCCTGGAGTGAGGTCGTACCTGGCGGTCGCTCGCGGCTCGACCATGATCGGCATGGTCTACCGCTTCGGCTTCCTCGCCTCGGCCGTCGGCAACGTCATCTACCTCGGTGTCGCCTACTACCTGTGGAAGAGCGTCTACGCCGACTCCGCGGTCATCCGCGGCCTGACCTTCGACCAGACATACCTCTACGTCGCCCTCGGCAGCACCCTCTTCATCGTGCTCAAGACCTACATCGACTGGAGCCTGTCGAACGAGATCCGGGAAGGCATCGTCGCCATCTACCTGGTGCGGCCGGTCGACTTCCAGCTCTACATGCTGGCGTCCTGCGTCGGTTTCTTCCTCCTCAGCGTCACCACCGTGGTCGTCCCCACGGTCCTGCTCGTCGTCTTCGTCTTCCACGTGTCGATCCCGCTCAGCGCGCCGCTGGCGCTGCTGCCCCTCAGCCTGGTGTTCGCCTTCGTCCTCACCTTCTGCTTCGACTACGGGGTGGGGCTCTCCGGCTTCTTCACCGAGTCGATCTGGGGCATCAGCATCGTCAAGGACTCCCTGGTGCTGGTGCTCTCGGGGGCGCTGATCCCGCTGCAGTTCTTCCCGAACGTGATCCGCGACACGCTGCAATGGCTCCCGTTCCAGGCCGTCTACTACACCCCGCTCAGCCTGGTCACCCTCCCCGACGAAACCTGGCAGCACCTCGTACGGCTCGCGGTCCAGACCCTGTGGGTGGTGACGCTGCTCGCCGCCACCCGGCTCCTCTACCACCGGGCGGTCAAGGTGCTGCGGATCGCGGGAGGCTGAGCATGGCGATCCGATCCCCCGCCGAGTACCTCCGCCTCTACTTCATCATCGAGGGGCAGTACATCAAGGCGCGCCTCCAGTACCGGGCCGACTTCATGATCAGCTCGGTCGGCATGGTGTTCTCGAGCCTGGCCACCCTCGGGGTGTTCGCGGTGCTGTTCAGCACGATCAGCGAGCTGGCCGGGTGGAGCTTCATGGAGATGGTGTTCATCTACGCCTTCTACATGGTGGCCATCTCGCCGATGCAGATCCTCTTCGACCAGTTCTGGTTCCTGCGCTTCGACGTGCAGCAGGGCACCTTCCTCAAGTACTACTTCCGCCCGCTCAACATGATGTTCTACTACGTGTCGGAGCGGTTCGACTTGAAGGGCCTCACCCAGCTCGCCCTCGGCATCGGCCTGCTCGTCTACTCGTCGGTCCAGCTCGGCCTCGACTGGACGCCGGGACGGATCGGGATCCTGTTGGTGACCGTGTTCAGCGCCTCGCTGGTGCAGATCTCCCTGGTGGTGACGGCGGCCTGCTCGGCGTTCTGGTTCATCAACTCGTGGCCGGTGCTGAGTCTGGCGTGGAAGATGCGCGAGTTTGCCCCCTACCCGATGACGATCTTCTCCGGGCTGATGCGCATCACCTTCACCTACATCCTCCCCATCGGGTTCGTCGCCTTCTTCCCGTCCCAGCTCTTCCTGCGACCGGGGTCGGTGTCGGGGCTGGTGTGGGCGGCCCCGTTCGTGGGCATGGGGCTCTTCGCCGTCACCTACTTCGTGTGGACCCGGGGCGTCAACGCCTACACCGGCACCGGATCCTGAGGCGCCGGTCGCCTCAGGGGCGGCCAACCTCCGCCGACGACCGCGACCCGCGGCCCGCCACCCACCACACCAGCGCCCCACACAGGAGGGCGGCGACGGCGCCGGTCCCGAGCCCGACTCGGGGGTCGATGTGCTCCCCGAGCCAGCCGACGATCGGCCCGCCGATCGGGGTGGAGCCGAGGAAGGCGACGGTCCACAACCCCATGACCCGGCCCCGCATCTCGGGCGACGCCGTGAGCTGCAGGGTGGCGTTGCCGAGGGCGATGAACGAGATGCTCGCCACCCCCACCATGAGCAGCGCCACCAGTTCGAGGATCAGGTTGGGAGCGACAGAGGCGACGAGGGTGGTAGCGCCGAGCGCCACCGCCCAGAACGAGAGGGGGCCGATTCCCCGCTTCCCCGACCCGGCGACACTAAGGCCGCCCACCACCGCGCCCAGGCCCATGAAGGTGGTCATGAGGGCATAGGTGCCGGCGTCGCCCCCGAAGGAGAACTTGGCCATGAGCGGGAGCGTCACCCGGAACTCGTAGGTGAGCATGCCGATGACGGCCATCATCGCCAGCGGGATCCACAGGTCCGCGTGGGCCCGGACGTAGCGGAAGCCCTCCATCAGCTTGCCGCGTCCCCGCGCCCGATTCCCGGTGCGGTGCAGCTCCCGGGTGTGCATGAGGGCGAGGGCGATGATCACCCCCAGGTACGAGGCGCCGTTGAGCACGAAACACGGCCCGAGGCCCACCACCGCGATGAGGATGCCGGCCATGGCGGGACCGATGACCCGGCCCAGGTTGACCATCACCGAGTTGAGGCTCACGGCGTTGGTGAGGTCGTCGGGGCCCACCATCTCCAGCGTGAAGGTCTGCCGGGTCGGGTTGTCGACCGCCACCACCATGCCGAACCCGAAGGCGAGGACGTAGACCATCCAGAGCTGCACGACGTCACCGAGGACGAGGGCCCCCAGCAGCAGGGCGAGCACCGAGGCGACCGACTGGGTGACGAACAGCAGGCGGCGCTTGTCGAAGCGGTCGGCGATGACACCGCCGAGCGGCGCCAGCAGCAGCACCGGCAGGGTCTGCAGCGCCCCGGTGATCCCGAGGGCGGTGCCGCTCCCGGTGAGCTTCAGCACCAGCCAGGCCTGGGCGACACTCTGCATCCAGGTGCCGGAGACCGAGACGAGTTGGCCTGCGAAGTAGAGACGGAAATTGCGGACCCGCAGCGAGGAGAAGGTCCTTCTCGCCGCCCCGGCGACATCGGTCATCCGGCCTCCGTCAGCCTTCGCAACAACGGGAGGGCGGTCTCGATGACGGCGAGTTCCTCGTCGGTATAGCCGGCGAGTCTGTGCAGGATGAAGGCGTCCCGCTCGCTGCGGAGGGCGGCGAGGAGCTGCTTGGCCTCCTCGGTCGCTTCCACCCGGACCGCCCGGGCGTCGCCGGGATCGGGTGACCTTCGCACCAGTCCCCGTTCCTCGAGGCGGCCGACGATGCCGGTGATGCTGGACGCAGCGACCGCTTCGACCGCGGCGAGGGCGCCCATCTGAAGCGGGCCCTCGCCCTCGAGGGTGACCAGCACCGATCGCTGCGACGGGGTGAGCCCGCCGAGGTTCTGCTGGCGGAGCCGGCGACAGATGCGGCCGACGGTGACCCGGAGCTCGGCGGCGGTCTCGGAACGGAAACGCAGGGTGTCCTCGATCATTTCGTTAGCCTAACAAACCATCTGCTCGACGCAATCCGCCCCGGGGCGCACTCATCTCCCGAGCAGTCGTCGCCGACAGGGTGATGCAGGCGTCTCCCTCCGGAGCGGCTCCGGCTACGCCGGGGGCCGGTAGGAGAACGCGGCCTGCAAGATGGCGTCTACCGTCTCGTCGAAGTCGTGCACGTTGTACTCATGCGCCAGCGTGCCGTCGACCCACAACGTCGAGATCCCGTGCACCAACGCCCAGAAGAACGCCGCCACCGCCTTCGGTTCGACGTCGCGGAACAAGCCGGCGGCGACGAGCGCCTCTGCCTGCGCCTCGGCGATGGCGAAGGTGGCATGGGCGGCGGCCTCAAGCTTCGGCTGCTCGATCTTGTCGAAGCTCCAGCGGAACATGACGTCGAAATGCGCCGGATGCTCGGCGGCGAAGCGAATGTACGCCTTCCCCAACTCCCGGGCCTGTTCGGGGCCACCGGGTGCCACCCGCGCCAGCTCCGCGCCGAGCATGAGGAAACCCTGGTGGGCGAAGGCCGCCAGCATGCCCTGCTTGTCACCGAAGTGGTGGGCCGGGGCACTGTGGGAGACCCCGGCCCGGCGCGCCGCCTCCCGCAAGGTGACTCCGGCTACACCCTTCTCGACGACGATCGCCTCGACCGCCTCGAGGAGGGCATTCGCCAGATCCCCGTGGTGGTAGTGGTCGCGAGGCTGAGTCGGATCGGGTCGGGTCGGCATGAGGCGGAGTATATCTTGACAACGTCCAGACCGTGCGGCAGTATCTTGCCAATGTCAACTTTGCAGTGTCCGGATTGCGGGAGAGGATCGTGAAACGGGACCTGGGACAGGCGATCGCCGCGACCCTGCAACGACACCGACGGGTGGTGCTCGCCGGTGCCCTCCTGCTCACCGCCGGGCTCGCCATCCCCTTCCTCGCGCTGCCCCCCGAGCAAAGCGCTTCGATGGAGCCCGGCGGTGACGTCTTTGCGGCACGCGACGCCATCGACAGCCGTTTCGTCAGCTCGGTGTACGAGATCCACGTCATCACCGAAGCGCGCCACGGCGACATGCTGACCAAGGACGCGTTGATGGAATTGCGGGCCAACGCCGAGGTGCTGCGGACCGACGCCGCACTCGCGCCCACCCTCTTCGACTACTTCGACCCCGCCACCGGCCGTGAGGTCTTCGGCGTCACGACCTTCGCCGACCTGGTCGACGAACTGCTCCCCGGCGGGCTCGCCGCGGCGGATCAGGCGACGATCGACCGGGCGGTCGCCGGTCTCATCGACACCTTCGGCCCCCAGGCCGGCGAGCTGGGCCTCTCGGCGCAGACCTCGTTCGACGCCGCAGCGGGACGGTGGGTGTCGCCGGCGGTGATCTCCACCGTGCTGGCCGACAATGACGTGCTGGGATTCGGCAACGTCTCTGTCACCCTCGGCACCGATACCGCCCCCGAGGAGTACGCCCGGGACGTGGTCGACGTGCTGGGCGGCGGGCAGCAAGCCACCCGTTCGTGGGGCATCGCCATCGACGTCAACCTGACCTCGGAGGAGCAGGGGCGGCTCGCCGGTCCCTTCATCGGATTCACGATCCTGGGGGTGCTCGCCATCGTCGCCGTCGCCTTCCGCTCCGCCTGGGTGGTGGCGATCACCGGCGCCGCCATCAGCTCCCTGATGGTGTGGCTCAAGGGCATCTCGAACCTCGTCGGGCTCCAGGACAGCCTCATCCTGTCGCTGATCGTCCCCATCGCCATGATCTCGTTCGGGGTCGACTTCGCCTTCCACGCCGTCGGCCGCTACCGGGAGGAGGGACGGCTCGGCCTCCCTCCCGGCCGCGCCTTCGTCGCCGGGCTGGCCGGGGTGATCGGAGCGCTGGCGCTGGCACTCGCCTCCGACGCCGCCGCCTTCCTCTCCAACACCGCCTCGGGCATCGACGCCATCGTGCAGTTCGGGGTGGGTGCCGTCATCGCCCTCACCTCCGCCTTCCTCCTCCTCGGCATCGTGACGCCGCTGACGGTGGCGCTGCTGGATGAACGGATTGGAAGCGCGCCACGGGGACGCCACCGTCTGATGCGTCTCATCGCCGGCTCCACGCTGGCGGCGATCGCCACCATGGCCACGGTGCTGGTGATGGTGTACGTGCTGCCCTGGGCCGGCGTCGCCGCCCTCGCCGGCTTCCTCGCCGTCCTGCTCCTCGTCGCCGGGGTCCAATCCCGCCGTCACGCCCCGCAGGCCGAAGTCGAAACCACCCGGCCGGCAACGGGCGGGCTGACCCGCGCCGTCGGAGCCATCATCTCGGCGGTGGGGCGATCCTGGCGCTGGATCCTGCCGGTGGCGGCAGCGGTCACCGTGGCCGCCGCGGTGGTGGCGCTGCGCATCCCCGCCGAGTTCGAGGTGGGGGATTTCTTCACGAGCGACAGCGACTTCGTGGTGAGTCTCGCCAAGGTCGACGAGCACGTCGGGGCGCGCGGAGGTGAGGAGGCGATGGTGTCGATCGACGCGCCGCTCGACGACCCGGCCGCGGTCGCCGCCGTCGCCGACTTCGTCGACGCCCTCCGCCACCTCGACACCTCGCTGCTCGCCCGCGACCAGGAGGGGGTGCAGGTCGACGGCGGGGTGGTGGACGTGCTGGCGGACCTGGAGAACTCGCCGGCGGCAGAGGCCGCCCTAGCCCAGACGACCGGCGTCGCCCTCACCGATGCCGACGGTAACGGCATTCCCGACACCTCCGAGCAGCTCATGGCGGCCTACGGGTTCACCCGGCAGGTCGGCGTTCCCTTCGACGCCACCCACCTCGCCCTCACCCCCAACGACGTGCGGACCGCCTTGTGGCTCTCCGACGACGGGGCGAGCCAGGCGACGGTGGTGACGGTGGCGCTCACCGAGAGCGACACCCAGCAGGGGGTGGCCGAGACCCAGGATCTGTTGCGCCCCCTCGTCGACGATCTGCGATCGCGGCTCGAGGCGGTGGATGCCGGCTCCGAGGTGGTGCTCACCGGCGGCCCCATCGTGCGCCAGGCCGAACTCGACGGGATCACCCGGGCGCTTCAGGTGTCGTTGCCGATCTCGGTGGTGCTGTGTCTCGTCATTGCCGGGATCTTCATGCGGTCGGTGCGCCTGGCGGTAATGAGCACCATCCCGATCATCATGACCGTCGCCTGGCTCTATGCCTTGATGGAGCTGCTCGGCTACGCCATCAACGTGGTCACCGCCACCATCGGCGCGGTGTCGATCGGGGTCGGCATCGACTACGCCATCCACTTCACGATGCGCTACCGGGAGGAGCTCGACCGCGCCGCCTCGCCTGGCGCTGCGATGCGGCAGGCCGGCGAGGGCACCGGCATGGCACTGGTGGCGTCGGCGACCTCGAGCGTGGTCGGCTTCGGGATCCTCGCGTTCGCTCCGATGCCGATGTTCGCCTCCTACGGGTTCCTCACCGCCCTCATGATCGTGATGGCGCTGGCGGCGAGCCTGCTGGTGCTGCCGGCGTTGCTGGTGGGGATCACCCCGCGTCCACCACGAGCCGTCGCGGTGCCTCATCCGGTCCCCGGGAGCCGATGAGGACCGGGCCTCACCGGTTCCGCAGCCGGTTCCAGCACCAGCGGGGGGCGTCGATCGCCCGGCTGACGAGGAGCACGGCGACGGGTACGTGGTCGATCCTCCCCCTCCCCACGAACCAGAGCTGCTCGAGGCTGGGCGGGCCGATCGCCAGGTAGTCGCAGATCCCGAAGTCCTCCCCCTGCCACCACAGGAAGGCGGCCTGGACGGCGCCGGTGCGACCCACTCCGGCCCCACAGTGGACGAAGACGGTGCGGTCCTGGCTCTCGTGGAGGAACCGCATCACCAATCGTGGCCCCGGGGCGTGGCCGTCCGGGACCGGGTACCAGATCCGTGTGATGCCGAGCCCGGCAAGTAGCTCCTCGTCATCCTGGGTCGGGTCCGCGGAAGTGCCCTGGCGAAGATCGACGACGGTGTCGATGCCGAGCGCGGCGAGGTCCCGGTAGGCGTCCCGATCCGGCTGGGCGCCCGCCCACAACCGGTCGCCGATCCGTCGCAGGTTGCGGACCGGCGCCAGGTCCGAGGAGGCCGGGTTGGGCCGGACCCGCCGCACCAGGGCCGAGGCGGCGACGCCGCCGGCGTAGAACAGGGCGACGGCGGCGAGGTAACCCTTCACCAGGCGGCGGGTTCCCCCGATCATGGTGCGCTCCTTGCTGGGCTCACGACGCGCCCATCCTGTCACGGGTTCGGCGCAGAGGCGAGACCGGGAGCCGGCGCCCCGGATCAGGAGGCCTCGCGGGCAGTGGCAGTGCCTTCGAGACGGACCGCCAGCTCGGGTCGATCCAGCGCATCGCACACCGCCACCACCACTCGGGCGTCGTCGTCGAGGCCGTGGACTACGCCGTAGTCGTCGATGACGTCGTCGGTCGTCACGAAGTACTCGACGGCGCCGGCGAGCAGGCGCCGCTGCTCGAAGCTCAAGGCGGCGGCGCTCGCCAGCAATGCGTCGATGGTGGCGGCGACCAGGCGGGCCCGCGCCACGTCGAAGGCGGCGCCGTCCCGGGCGCCCCGTTCCATCACGCCGAGGTGGGTGGCGACGCGGGGCCGGTCGGCGGCGAGCTCCTCGGCGGATCGTGCCTCGCACATGCCGAGGAAGTCAAGCCGTTCCTCGGGGCTGAGGGCGGCTTCGGCGACCCGGCGGATGAGCTCGTCCCGGTTCATGAAGCTTGCATGGTACGAAGTGGGTGCGCTCCATGCACGTCTGCCTATATGAAATGTTAAACATCACAAACAGACGTTTTGCACCTACTCCGATACTGGTGCATAATGGCTTCCCGATGGGGATGGTGTACGCACGAAGGGCTCGCCGCCGCAGCCTGAGCTTGTTGGCGGTTCTGATGTTGGGGGGAGCGGCCTGCTCGACCTCCTCTCCGACGACGACCACGGTGACCACCACGACGACCAGCACCACGACAACGCTTGCGGCCACCACCACCACGACGACCAGCACGACGATGTCGATGACGACCACCACCACGACGACCGCGTTGCCGGACGACGATGCCCCACCCGAGATCGATCTGACCGCCGAGACCTTCGCCGACTTCGACCATTGGTGGATCGAAGCCAACCGCTTCCTCGAATGGCTCGGCGCACACCCCACCGACGATCTCGACGTGCTCTCAATCCTGTATCACCCCGACGGGCCGGAGATCGAGGTGACGGAGGACCTCAACGCCCGATACCTTCGCGAAGGTGTCCGTTGGCTGAACGCCGATCTCGGTGAGGCGCTCACGGTTGGCTGCTGTCCGGACCCGCAGGGCTACATGGATCGTGGCCGAATCCCATTGCTGGTCGTCACCACGCACCCTGAGGAAACGCGCATTACGGACGCCGACGGGAACCTACTTGAGGACCTCGGAGGCTGGGCGCAATTCACGTGGCGTGTCGAGGTTGTCGAGACCGATCCCGGCACTTGGCTCCTCTGGGATCTCGGGGAGTATGCGAAATGAAGCGATGGCTTGGATTGGCGACGGTTCTAGCGATGTTCCTCAACCCCGCGAGCACAGCCGCTCAGGAACAGCCTCCTTCCGATGCCACGTGCGAACTGTTTCCCGAGGCGGCAGGGTGTGTCGCTACAGACTCTGGGAATGGCAGCTCAGGCGTAGACGACACCGCGTCGAATGACTACACCAAGGACTGGGGCCCAGGGACGGTGCTCGACCATCCGTGTGAGACCAACCCGCCGGTGCCGGCGGTGTTTCAGTTCCTCGTGTGGACGCAGGGCTCCCTCGCTGGGCAGCTCGTCTACACCGGAGAGGTCGGGGCGCTCATCGGGATCGGGGACCACATCCCGTTCGCCCCACCCGACGCCTTCGTCGGAGCCGATGGGCTGTCTTATCGCACGGTGTGTGTCGACGTGTCGATCACCGTCGACATCGCCGAGGAGGTCGAGCGGCGCCGCAGTAGCCCCGGCTTCGACAAGGACCCGATGATCCAGGGCCTCACCGGCCTCGACACCTGGGTCTGGTACCAAGCCGACGCCCAAGTCCAGCCTTTCGGGCTCGACTGGGTCGACCCCGAAACCGGCGTCAACGTCCAACTCGAAGCCTGGGCCTGGATCACCCAGTTCACCTGGGACTTCGGCGACGGCGGCACCGCCACCACCAACGCCCCCCTCTACGAGCACGCCCCCGATGCTGCCGGCAGCCACGACACCCCCGCCGGGGTCCACGTCTACGAGACCACCAGCAGCCAGGCCGGGTTCCCCGACGGCTACCCGGTGTCGACCGAAGTGACCTGGATCGGTGAATGGCGTTGGCGAACCAGCGACGACTGGTCCACCCCCATTTCCATGGCCACCACCATCACCACCGCGTTCAACACCATCTACCCCGTCATCCAAATCCGCTCCGTCCTGGAGTGAGACCTCTCTTCCGGTCCCGCGAGGGTGACGCCGGAGAACGTGCGAGGTGATCAGGCTCGAGGTGACCCTCCCCGACTCGATCGCCACCTCCGGTGGCGTCTCGACGACGCCTCCGCCTTCGGCGTAGGAAACCTCCCTGCACAGCAGGGAGGGTGACAGAGGCGGGACCGGCGCACCCAACAGGTGCCGGCTGAGCCGAGGGGAGTCCCGAGACACCACAGACCTCACCGCGACCCTCCCGAGCGAGCAGAGATCGTCCCAACATTCACAACGTTCGCTACAATATGAACGTTGTGAACGCAGCGATGATGGAGTACGTGGAGCGGTTCGGCCGCTACTGGGAAGTGAGCGGCGGCAACCGCGGCCAGGGCAAGATCCTCGGCTACCTGCTCGTCTGCGACCCGCCCCACCAATCGTCCCGTCA
>Ga0307435_1000178_pt1 | contig 27790 bp, 22 predicted proteins | sample SalMarWE160470MG_FD_202164 | JGI IMG/M metagenome (GOLD analysis project Ga0307435, IMG submission 202164) | Salt marsh sediment microbial communities from the Plum Island Ecosystem LTER, Massachusetts, United States - WE1604-70 | ecosystem: Environmental > Aquatic > Marine > Intertidal zone >... | reverse complement strand
GGCTTGCTCGTCCGTGATAGTGCCCTGCATCGATTCTCTCCTGTTGCCACCGGCTGTATAATATCCAGCGTTAAAACCACTTTTTAAAAAATCTTTCGACTCCACGTAAACAAAAAATTAAAAAGTAAAACAATCGCTATTATTGTTCAGCGTCAAAACAAATCAATCGCATTTTAGAAAATTTCTTTTCCACCAGATAGAGACCACTGTCAGCATTGAGTTTGCGCACGAAAAAAATTTGTTTTGAACAGGTTTTGCACAACGTAAGTTTTGTTTGTGGAAAAGCTGTGGATTCGATTTGTGTTGACAGTTTAAAACCGGCTATTTAGCATCATTGTGTAATCAACTTTTACAGGAGAATACAAAATGAATCGACGTGATTTTTTGAAAGCCCTGGGTTTGGGCGCTGCATCATTGGCCCTTAAAGGCTGTCAGGGCATAACAGAATCATCAACAACGGGCAGCTATAAGGAGAAAACGAACATCATTATAGGACTGTGCGACGATTTGGGCTATGGCGACCTTGGCTGCTTCGGGCATCCACATATCAAGACGCCGAACCTGGACAAGCTGGCCGGCGAAGGAATGAGGTTGACGGACTGCTATGCGGCCGCCCCGGTCTGCTCACCGTCGCGGGCGGGAATGCTCACGGGGCGAACACCCTACCGCAGCGGTATTTACGACTGGATACCGAATAACAACGCAATGCATCTAAAGCAGGAAGAGATTACCGCTGCGGCGCTTTTGAAAGAGGCCGGCTACGCGACCTGCCACGTGGGCAAGTGGCACTGCAACGGTAAGTTCAACTCGGCCGAGCAGCCGCAACCCGGTGACCATGGCTTTGAGCACTGGTTCTCCACGCAGAATAACGCAAGGCCTACGCACTACAATCCAAATAATTTTGTGCGTAACGGGCAGCCGGTGGGCGAGTTGAAAGGATATTCATCAGAACTAATAGTGCAGGAGGCCATCGACTGGCTAAAAACTAAATGGGACCGCTCAAAGCCTTTCTGTTTGTTTGTGTGGTTTCACTCACCGCACGAGCCGATTGCCACGGGGCCGGAATTTATGGAGATGTACGAGGGCAAAAAAGAGGCGATATATTACGGCAACGTTACGCAGATGGACAATGAATTCGGCCGACTGGTGAAGACGCTGGATGAGATGGGGCTGCGGCGAGAGAGTTTTGTGATGTTCACCAGTGATAACGGGCCTGAAACGCTGGACCGCTATCGCGGTTCACATCGTTCATTCGGCTCGCCGGGTCCGCTGCGGGGAATGAAGCTGCATATTTACGAAGGCGGGATTCGGGTGCCGGGCATTATCCGGTGGCCGGGCAGGACAAAAGCAGGGACTGTCTGCGGCGAGCCGGTCAATGGTACGGATATTTTGCCGACGCTTTGCGCTATGGCGGGAGCCAGCGTGCCCAGCGACAGGCCAATCGACGGCGCCAGTATTCTGCCAATTTTTGAGGGCAGGAAAATCAAGCGAGAAGTGCCTTTGTACTGGCGATATGACCGGGCGCTGAGCAGGCCGTTGACGGTGGCGATGCGGGAGGGCGACTGGAAGATTTTAGCCGACAATAAAATGACGAAATTTGAACTGTATAACGTACGCAAAGATGTCGTAGAGGAGCATAACCTCGCAAATAGCGAACCAAAGCGTCTGGCGGCGATGAAGAAAAAGCTGGCAAAACTGCACGCTGAAATCGAAGCCGAAGGGCCGAAATGGAAGCGGGAATGAAAAGGCCCCAAGAATACGGCAAGATTTGCGCGGCTTCAGTGGAAAACGATTATTAGCTTTGTCTTAGCCAGCGGAGGATTTCAAAGAGGCCCGGCTTTTTCCCGTACATTAGAATGCCGGTCCGAAATATCTTTGCAGCGGCCCAAATCACGACAATCACGGCGGCAACCAGCACGAGCATTGAAGCTGCAATTTCGACAAACAAGACATTTGAGCCGGCGGCGAGACGCAATACCATTACCATCGGCGTTACGGGCGGGACGAACGATAATACCCTTGCGAGGGTGCCATCGGGACTTTGAACAAGCTTGAACCAACCTAACATCGGAATTATGAAGATTAACATGACGGGCATCATCAGGCTCTGGGTTTCCTTGATGGTGTTACAGACCGAGCCGATGCCGGTGAGGATTGCACTGAAGAGAAGATAGCCGAGTATGTAATATATCACAAAATACACAATTAACTGCGGACCAACATCAACGTTTAGGCCCTGCCAACTGGCGGCTGCAAAGGCGGCAGCGGACCACAGTGCCATTACGGTCAGTCCGATACCGGCCAACCCGAGAATTTTGCCGGCCATAAGCTGGAAGGGACTTAGGGCTGAGAGCAGGACCTCGATAACCCTTGAATTTTTCTCTTCAATGATGCTGCTGAGCATGTGCTGGCCCGTTCCGACCATTCCCATAAATATCAGGTACATAAAGAAGAAGGGAACCATCATGCCGGCTATTCTCTGGCCCTGGCTTTGGACCTGCTCCGTGCCAACAGCGGCCCCTATTTCGAGGCGTTCGAGAGGTACGTTTCGCAACCTGGCGAGCAGCTTTTGGTCTATCTTCTCTATTTCGTATCGTCGATTCTCAACGGCCTTTCTGAAAAAATTCTCGATGGTCCAGAAGGCATCAACATTGGCGGGCTTTGGCTTATAAGTATAAAAGCGTATCCTGCCCGGACCTTCGAGAATGTCTTCATCCAGAACAACATAGGCATCGAGCTGACCATTGCGGAGCTTCGTTTTGCCCTGTGCTTCAGTGGAATTGGCATCCTGCTGAACGTCGAGGCGCTGAAGAAGAAATTGCCTGTCGGGATTTCTTTTATTGTAGTCATCGAAAGAGGTTTTGATGTCTTCAGCCAGTGATTTTGAGAGGTCTGTGACGGCGACCCTGATAGGGGGGCGCGGGCCGGCTTCGCCGCCTGAAATTGCTTTAGTGAAGAAGATTATCGCGCCGATTATGACGGGGGTCATTAACAGGCCAATAATAAACGTCTTTGTCTTGGCTGTTTCAATATATTCGCGCTGTGCAACCTTAAGAATCCTGTGCATCGCTTGCTCCAACCAGTTTTACAAAGATTTCATGCAGTGAGGGCACCTTTACCTCAAAGGCCCTGACTTTTGCGTGCTGCATAAGGGCGCGCAGAAACTGCTGTGTGTCCTGTTCGGTGAGGGTGACATCCAAGCGCTTTCCCTCGGATTTTACGGCCCTTACCATAGGCAGCGACTGAACGAAGCCAGTGTCCCCCTCAAGCTCAACGCTGACCGTATGGGCGCTTTGCCTGGAACGAATCTCGTCGAGCCTGCCATCCAATATGGATTTTCCCTTGTTGATGAGCAGTATGAAATCGCAAAGCTTCTCCGCCTCGTGCATTACATGTGTGGAAAAGATTACGGTTCTGCCCTGATTGCGCATTTCGAGAATGATGGCCTTTAGCAATTCCTGATTCAATGGGTCGAGACCGGAAAACGGCTCATCAAGAATGACCAGCTCCGGCTCGTTGATGACCGTGACAGCAAACTGCAGCTTCTGGTGCATACCGCGTGAGAGCTCCTCCACTTTTTTGTCGGCCCAATCCGCCAAGCCAATAGTCTCAAGCCAGTGGGGTACGCGATGAATGATTTCCTTTTCGTTGATGCCTTTTATCAAACCAAAATACACGAGTACCTTTCGTGCCGTCATTTTGCGATAGAGTCCCCGCTCCTCGGGCATATATCCAATGCGGTCTTTGACCTTTTCGATTTGTCCATCGCCTAATATCTCGATTCGGCCGCTGTCGGGGCGGATGATATTCATAATCATCCGAAGAGTGGTCGTCTTGCCGGCACCGTTCGGGCCGAGGAAGCCATAAATACTGCCTGCGGGGACCTCGACACTTAAGTTATCCACGGCGTGGACCTGGCCGAAGGATTTACAGACATTTTCAAGTGTTACAGCGTTCATAATTAGATAGAGTTAATATCAATTCTGCCCGCCCATTGTAATAACAGAAGCCGCTTAAGCAAGTAAGAAAAGAATTTAGAGACAACAATAACCCTGCCATAGTGATGGCAGGGCTAAATAAATACACCGTGAAACGGCAGGATAAATATCTTTAAATTTCTCTGTGGCCATTTTTTAACTTCTTTAATACCGTGTAAATCCGCGTTTCAGAAACACAATAACCCTGCCATAGTGATGGCAGGGCTAAACATACAAGAAGACCAACCTATAATCTATTTTCTGGTTATGATTGCGACGTAGCCGCCGTCGCGGTCGAATCCATCTGCGGATGGCAGGGTGAGTAATTCGGATTCGAGTTCGAAGCCGGGATTTTGCTGTAAAAAATCTTTTACACGTTCACTGTTTTCGGTTTTTTGGATGCTGCATGTGCTGTAGCAGATTTTGCCATTCGGCTTTAACATTTTGGCGGCAGTATCGAGCAGGTCACTTTGTGTTTTGTTAAGTTTTTCTATCGCTTTGGGATTTATTCTATATCGGGCCTCGATGCGCTTCGCCAATACGCCGGTATTGGAGCAGGGGACATCCAAAAGAACAGAATCGAATTTAGAATTGAGAATTGAGAATTGAGAACTTTGAAGTTGCTCGTATGGAAGGATATTGACGCAGGTTATGCCAAGGCGGGATGTATTTTCTTTGACGGATTTTAGGCGCTCCGAGTCGATGTCGGTTGCGATAATCTTTGCCGAATCTTTGGTAAGCTCAGCCAATTGAGTTGTCTTTGTGCCCGGAGCGGCGCATAGGTCGAGGATTTTCCATTCGGGCCGGGGATTCAAGAGCCGAGCCGGCAGCGAAGCTGTTATGTCCTGAACGGTGAACAGGCCTTGTTTAAAGCCGGGCAGTTCGGTTATCGCTCGCGGACTTTTGAGTTTTATCATGCTCGATGCTTGTGGAGTATCGATAGGCACGATATCAAAATCGATATCTGCCTGACTGAATTTATCGGCTAACTGCTGTGTTGTTATATTCAGCGTGTTAGGCCTGATGTAGATGCCGGGCCTGCGATTGTTTGCAAAGCAGATTTGGCGCACTTGTTCTGCGCTGAACTCGCTGAGCCAATCGGCTACGAGCCATTGCGGAAGTGAAAAGGCGAGGCTGAGATAATCAGCCGATGAAGCCTGCGGGTCGGGGAGAATATCCGTATCGAACAGACAGCCGGTCGAGAGGTTTTGTGGAAGTGTTCCTCGGGGCCCGGCCTGTGATAGCGGGACCTGGCGGTTTTTGATGTGTCTTGTTATTTGGCGCAGGACCGCATTTACAAAGGCAGTTTGTTTCTTACCTGCGACGGTCTTGGCAAACTTGACTGCCTCGTTGACGATTGAATACTCCGGGGTCTGGGGACAATAGAGAAGCTCGAAAGAGGCAATCCGTATAATATTGACCAATTTCGGCTGTATTCTCTCAACAGGACAATCGGCGAATCGTGTTATCACATAATCGATAAGAATGCGATTTCTTATCGTGCCGAAGACGATGTCGGTTGCCCGCTGGGTTTCACTGGTTTGCCGGAGCAAATCGTTTAAGATGGCGGCGATGTACCCGCGTTTTGTATCGAAGCGATTTAAGGCAGCCAATGCGATTTCGCGTGCCGTTTTTTTGCTTTGGCCGGTCATTTTACTGCTCTATCTTGATAAAGCTGTCACCCGCCTGGGTTTGGTGACCGTTAATGAAATCCCTGAAGTCCATAAGGCGGGAGCCGGTGGGCTTGATTTTAGTAATCTTCAAGGCGCCTTTGCCGCAGATAACATCGAGCTTTTCATCGAGTGTTCCGAACGTCAGGTGAGCCGGATTCGAGGTCTCAACTACTTCGGCCATTGCTATTATTACCCGCAGTCCGCCTTTGTCGGATTCGGTTTTTTGGGAGACATACATTGCCGAGGCGCCGGGCCAGGGCCAAAAGCCTCGTATCTTTCTGTGCAGCAATTCAGCAGGCTCGTTAAAATTCAGAAAACCGTCGGATTTTTTAAGTTTCTGCGCCAAGGTGGCCTTGGAGTGGTCCTGTGTGTTATAAACGGCCGTGTTTTTTGCAATTTGGTCAATAGCGTTCAGCAGCAATGGTGCGGCCGTTTTTGCCAGTCTGTCGTGGAGCTGACCGGCTGTTTCGTCAGGTGCGATATCGGTTTGTGATTGTGCGAGGATGTCACCGGCGTCCATTTTTTCAGCCAATGTAATTATACTAACGCCTGTTTGTTTTTCCCCATTGATAATGGCCCAGTTTATGGGTGCAGCGCCGCGGTATTTGGGCAGCAGTGAAGCGTGAACGTTGATGGCGCCTTTGGACGGCAGATTGATTAGCTCATTTCCGATTTTCTGACCGAATGCTATTACGACAATCAGGTCCGGCCCATAAGCTGATATTTCTCCTATCATCTGCGCGGCGTTCACGTTGTCGGTTTCGATACAAGGTATCGAATTTGAATCCGCCCAGCGGGCCACCGGTGTCGGGGTCGGTTTTCTGCCTCTACCAGCGGGGTGGGGCGGCTGGGTTACTATAAACCGGAGATTATAGCTGGAGCGGGCCAAAGCATTCAGGCATTCAAGGCCGAATTCTCCGCTGCCAAGAAAAATTATTTTCATAATACTCGATGCTCGATTCTCGATACTCGATGCTCAAGTACCGGGTATCAAGTTTTCATGATTTATCCTTCACGCTTTTGTTCGTGCACTTGTCTCAGTTTTTTTAGCTGTCTTCGGTGTGCGATTTTTGCGGCCTGTCCCATCCGGCTGACGATAGTTACGCCGTTGATATGGTCATTTTCGTGCTGGAGCGCCCTTGCGAAAAGGCCTTCGGCTTCCTCGGTAAACTGCTTGCCCTCGAGGTCGGTGGCGGTCACTTTGCATTTTTTGTATCTTCGAATTTTCGTGTAAATGTTCGGCACGGAGAGGCAGCCCTCTTCGGTCGAATCAAGCTCACCGGTCGGCGTAACAGCTGGATTTACAAAAACTTTGACAGATTCTCTGCTTCCATCAAGCGATATGATAAAGAGGCGCAGAGGCACACCAATCTGCGGCGCCGCCAGTCCGACGCCTTTGTTCTTCAGCATAATATCAATCATCTTTACGACCAGCCGGCGGATATTATCGTCGATTTTTTCAACAGGCGAGGCCTGCCCGGCCAAGACATCAGCCGGATAATGGGTGATTTGACATTTTTCAAAATCTATCATTTTTCACACCTCGTTGCCCTTAGATTGATACTTGAGCTTGGCCCTTATTGGTTGTCGAATTCATCGCCGTCGAAGATGTCGCCGAGGTAGTACTTTCTTACGGTCTCGTCGCGGACAATCTCGGCCGGTGAGCCGGAACCTATGACCTTTCCATGGTCGATAATATAGGCCTTGTCAACAATTTCAAGCGTCCTCTCAACATTATGGTCGGTAATGAGAACACTGAGCCCGGAAGCGACAAGGCGGCGAATTTCCTGCTGCAGGTCTCCGACGGCAATAGGGTCAACGCCGGTAAAAGGCTCGTCCAGGAGAATCAACGAAGGGTCTGTTACCATAGCACGGGCAATTTCAAGCTTTCTTCGTTCGCCGCCGGACAGGAACCTTCCCTGGCTTTCAGCAACCTCGCGAAGCGAAAAACGGTCAATAAGCATATCGGCTTTTCGGTCCCGCTCGGCTTTTGTGATAGACATAGTTTCCAGAATCGCATACAGGTTGTCCCTGGCGCTGAGGCGCTGAAAGATGCTCGGCTCCTGTGAAAGATAGCCCATACCGAGACGGGCCCGCTTGTACATCGGCAACTTTGTAACATCCTGGCCCTTAAAGAAGACCTGGCCGCCGTATGGCGTAATCATACCGACAATCATTCTAAAGGATGTGGTTTTTCCGGCACCGTTCCTTCCGAGCAGTCCGACAATTTCCCGCTGTCCAACCGCCACAGATATTCCATCTACAACAGCCCGACCGGAATACTTCTTTACCAATCCACGTGTTTCAAGAAGTGTCATATTTCGTCTTTCGTATATCGTATCCCGTATTTAGCAGGCGGTATTATACCAGTAATCCTAACCAAAGCAAGCCGTATTTAGTCGTTAATCTCCTTATTGTTCGCTATTGAACAATTATCGAAAGGACCTATAACCTGTTTTTTCATTGAAAGCCAATAAATATTCTGGCATTTCGACGGATTTTTTGCTATTGAATGGGGTGTTGCAAAAGACAAAACTAAATATTTGCCTGAGGATGTGTATGTTTGCGGTTCTAAGTGATATACATTCAAATCTCGAAGCTTTGACAACGGTTCTGGCCGATATCGAAAGGCGCGGTATCAAGACAATATATTGTCTCGGTGATGTTGTCGGCTATGGAGCAAACCCAAAGGAATGCCTGGACCTGATTATAGAGAAGAGCAAGTGGTGCGTTCTGGGCAATCACGACTACGCGACCCTTTATGAGCCGACAAACTTTAATTACGGGGCAGAACAGGCGAGCTTCTGGACCCGCTTTGTTCTCGAAACCAACGAGGAAAACAACTCTCCTGAGGCGCACGTCAGACGCTGGACTTTTCTCGGTCAGATGCCGATGCGCCAGAGACTAACGACAAAACTGGGAACGGAAACAGCTCTGATAGACTTTGTTCACGCCTCGCCGAGAAAGCCAATTAACGAATACATCTTTCCCGATGATGTTTACACCAATCCGGCGAAAGTTCGGCTGCTTTTCGAGCGTGTCGAACATATCTGCTTTGTGGGTCATACGCATATGCCGGGCGTATTTCTTGATGAGCCGGACTTCTATCTGCCCGGTGAGCTGGACAATTTTTATCCGATTATCCCCGACGAGAAAGCTATTATCAATATCGGCTCCGTTGGACAGCCAAGAGACAAAGACAAGCGGGCAAGTTACGCATATGTAGAAGGTAACGAAGTGCGCTTCGTGCGGCTGGAATACGATTTTGAAACTACTATAAAAAAAATACAGGCAATTGAACAACTGGACAACTTTCACGCCGAAAGACTACGGGACGGCAGATAGAAAATTATAGACCTTTGAATATTAAATGGAACATTACTACACAAATAAAGCAAAGATGTCATTCCCGCGAAAGCGGGAATCCAACCGTTTTATCAGCGTTTTCCGGACTCCTGCTTGCGCAGCAGTGACAGTCCGTCTGTTCCTTTGTTTATTCAAACATCAATAAGAGGTGAGAATGAATTTCAGGACGGTTTTAGTTTTGTTAGTGGTCGGCTTTGTCGTGTACTGCGGCCTGCTTGTTCTTGAAACCGGGCTATTTGAAACCTGCCAGCCCGGCAGAGACCACTATATACTCCTACAGAATGCAACAGTTAGTGAAAGTGCAGAGAATACAAAGACCGTACCGGCAGAAAAGGAGGTTCTGGAAGCGGCTGATATTATTCGTTTGTGGGCCAGTGACGCTCAAGCTAAAACTGTTTCGTTAGGTTCGTTTGATCCCAAGAGCAATTTTATGTTACAACTGGAATTGAGCTCAAAAGGGGCAGCCATCAGGAAGGCGGTCTTTAGCAGATTCGACGACCGTGATTATAAAAACCCCAAACCCCTCGAAATCCTATCACCGGTGCAGCTACCTGACGGCAGTGAAGTTTTGTCAATGGCCAATACAAGCTTTGTATTTGTAGAGCAGCAACTGCAACTTTCTCTCGATAAACTGCACTGGGAAAGCCTTGGAGGTGAAAAAGGGACGGATGGCTCTCAACAAACGGCACGCTTCGAGGCGACAATTAAAGTTCAAGATACGAATGAGCCGGTTATTAAATTGATTAAGACTTATAAGGTTACCCCCGACAGCTACCTGCTGGAATGCGATTTCACGGTCGTGAATCTGACGGACAGCGAGCAAAAAGTGCGTTTCAATTTAGACGGGCCAGTCGGTATTGGCAGGGAAGCTATCAGGAGCGATATGAGAAAAGTCGTTGGCGGTTTCCTAACATCCGAGGCAGAGGTAGTCTCGTCTCGAAAGGGAATTCAAAGTTCGTTTCTGGGTAGAAAATTGGGTTTGAAGGATGCTACGCTCAAATACCGGCAGGCGCAAAGCAAGCAGAGCAGAGAAGAGGCAGAAAAGTATCTACGGATAAGCCACGAACGAGCTGGATTTCATTTTTTGTGGGCCGCAACGACAAATAAGTACTTCGCTGCCATATTGAGACCTGTGCCGGATGAGGGCAAGGACTACTGTGATTGGGTGAAAGATAAGAAAGGGTGGTTCTACAATCCCGACGGAGATGAGCGCGGCGATAGCGGCGATGAAACCATCGGAGTGGATTTGAAAATCGCACCAAATACCCTATCTCCAGCAGGCCAGGCGGGCAGCGCAAAAACGTACAACTTCCAGCTTTATCTGGGCCCGAAGGATAAGAGTCTCTTCGATAAAAACGAGCTGTATAAAAAGCTGGGCTTTGTCGAGACGATAGATTTTTTGGCCTGCTGTTGTCCGGGTTGGATTATAAGTCCGCTGGCTTTCGGGATACTGCGGATAATGAAATGGATGCATGGCTTTTGGCCCTACAACTACGGCGTTGTGATTATCATATTAGTTTTCCTGTTTCGGCTTGCTATGCATCCAATTACGAAAAAGAGCCAGGTCTCGATGAGCAAAATGACTAAGCTTGGCCCAAAGACTGAAGAGATAAAGAAAAAATACGCCAATAACAAGACCGAAATGAACAAGCACATAATGGCCCTTTATAAAGAACAGGGCGCCTCGCCGATAATGGGATTTCTTCCGATGATGGTGCAGATGCCGATTTGGATTGCTCTTTGGAGCGCGGTATACGCCGGTATTGAACTGCGTGGGGCAGCGTTTTTGCCGTTTTGGATTACCGACCTTTCGGTACCGGATGCCTTAATCAGATTTTCAACGATAACAGTGCCTTTGCTTGGCTGGAAGATAGAATCGCTCAACCTGCTGCCTCTCTTGATGGGTTTGGCGTTTTATCTTCAGCAGAAATTAATGCCGTCGCAGGCAGCGGCGGCATCGGCCAATTCCCAGGTCGCTCAGCAGCAAAAAATGATGATGATTATGATGCCGCTGCTGTTCCCGCTGATGTTATACAAAGCCCCGTCGGGAGTGAATCTGTATATTATGTCGAGTACCTTTGCGGGCGTTTTTGAGCAGTATGTCATCCGCAAACACATCCGGGAGAAGGAAGAGGCCGAATCGAAGGGGCTGGTTGCAGTAACAAGTAAGACCGGCGGAAAAGTCAAAAAGAAAAAGCCCAAGCCGTTCTACAAAACGTAATTGGTAAATGTACGAGCTTAATGATACTATCGTAGCCATCAGTTCTCCGATGCCGGGTCAAAGAGCTATTGTTCGCATAAGCGGACCCGAGACAGTCGATATATGCCGGCAGCTTTTCAGCGGCCCAATCTTCAAAGCTCGAAACGGGATTTTGTCAGGTTGTATAGCTGTCGATTCCGAGCTGAAAGTTGATGCAAATCTGTATCTTTTTTTGACACCTCATTCCTATACCGGCGACGACATTGCCGAGATTCACATCGATACCAATCCGGCTGTTGCCGAGGCATTGATGAGTAACCTGTTAAGCAGAGGGCTTCGAATGGCAGGGCCCGGTGAATTTACAGCAAGGGCGTATCTTAACGGCAAAATGGATTTGAGCCAGGCCGAGGCCGTGAATGAAGTTGTTGTAAGCAGCAATACATTTCAATTGGCCGCTTCGGAGAAACTTCTGGCGGGCCGATTGGGACAAACGACGTCAAGAATTCGCTCAGAACTGATGGATTGCCTTAGTTTAATAGAGGTAGGCCTGGATTTTAGCGGCGAAGATATCGAGTTTATAAGCCGGGCGGAGGCGGTTGAACGATTAACGCAAATAAATAATGAGCTTGAGGGGCTGCTTAAGGGCAGTATCAGTTACGAAGAGGTCGTTGACTTGCCTGCGGTGGGAATTGCAGGCGCCCCCAACGCCGGTAAGAGCAGCCTGCTTAACAAACTGCTTGGCACTGAAAGAAGTATTATCTCTGAGGTACGTAAGACGACAAGGGACGTGTTGACAGGCGTGTTGACACTGGCCCACTGCAGATGCCTGCTGTTCGATTGCGCGGGCCTGATAGCCAAGCCTGATGGAATCCTGGATAAGCTGGCCCAGCAGGCGGCTATCGAGGCGCTTCGAAACAGCTCCGTGGTTGTATTTTGTGTAGATGTCGCAAAGGCAGACTGGTATGAAGATATCTCAATACGCACACTTGTGGAACCACGACTTCTGATACCAGTCGCAACAAAATCCGACTTGCTGTCGGAAGAAACGTTAGCCAAGCACCTCGGCGAGCTCAATGAATTGTTCGTCGCCGAGTTTTTTCCAACTTCCGTATTAACAGGGACGGGTATCAACCTGTTGCGAGAGACGATCGACAGAAAAATACTCGAACTGACGGTCGGTAGAGGACGCGGAGGACAGGTCCCAGAGCAGATATCGACCATTGCTCTTACAACAAGACATAAACAGGCGGTCACCGAGGCGATTGAGAATGTCATCGAAGCCACGAATGAATTGAAGGGAGGTAACGATGAGGTTGGCGCAATGATGCTGCGGGCGGCTTATCAGGGGCTTTATGATATAGAGTCCGCTACGGGTGAAGGCGGTCGGGCGGATAAGCAGATATTAGAAAGAATATTCAGCCGGTTCTGTATAGGAAAATAAGTGCACAAATAAAAAAAGCACAAGCCGTTGGTTTGCCTGTGCTTTTTTTTAAGGAGTCAAAACCCGTTCGCTATTCGGTTTTTATTTATCTTTAGCTTCGAATTCAGCGTCGATTACATCGTCTCCACCTTTTCTCTTAACCTCGCCCTCCGGCGTAGGCGGTGCCTGTTCAGCCTGTGCCCCTGCGGCGGAGGCCGCCTGCTTCTTAGCTGCTTCTTCGTACAGCACCTTGCCCAATTCCTGGCCAACGGTCGTAAGGCTTTCGATAGTCTTTCTTATCGCATCGGCATTGTCACCTTTTATGGCCTCTTTCAAGCTGTTGACGGCGTTTTCGATTTTACCTCGTGTCTCGGCGGAGACCTTATCACCGTGTTCCTTCAGTGTCTTTTCAGTTGAATAAATCAACTGGTCGGCCTGGTTCTTCAAATCGATAACTTCTCTTTTTTTCCTGTCCTCCTCGGCATGTGCCTCGGCGTCCTTTGTCATCTTATTGATTTCCTCTTCGTTCAGGCCTGAGCTGGATTTAATCTCAATTGACTGCTGCTTGCCGGTCCCGAGGTCCTTTGCCGAAACGTTCAAAATACCATTTGCGTCGATATCAAAGGCCACCTCAATCTGCGGAATACCCCGCGGAGCCGGTGGAATGTCAGTGAGCTGGAACCTGCCGAGCGTACGGTTGTCGTTGGCAAATTCCCGCTCGCCCTGGAGGACATGGATATCAACGGTTGTCTGACTATCGGCGGCGGTAGAAAAGATTTCCTTCTTGCTGGTTGGGATTGTTGTGTTTCGGTCAATCAATTTTGTCATAACGCCACCAAGTGTTTCGACGCCGAGCGAAAGCGGAGTTACATCCAAAAGCAGAATGTCTTTTACTCCTGCATCACCGGCCAGCACGGCACCCTGAATTGCGGCACCCAGTGCCACGACCTCATCGGGATTGATACTCTTGTTCGGCTCTTTTCCGAAGATTTCTTTGACAATTTCCTGGACCTTCGGAATTCTGGTGGAGCCGCCCACAAGGAGGGTCTCGGAAATGTTGGCGGTTGTGAGCTTAGCATCTTCAATCGCCTTTAGGCAAGGACTCTTGAGCTTTTCCAGAATCGGCTCAACAAGGGATTCGAACTTGCTTCGCGTAATTGTGATTTGCAGATGCTTCGGACCTGAAGCATCGGCGGTAATAAAGGGCAGATTTATCGTTGTCTCAAGCTGGGTGCTCAGTTCGCATTTTGCCTTTTCGGAGGCCTCTTTGAGTCGTTGATGTGCCATCGGGTCTTCCCTGAGGTCGATACCCTCGGTTTTTTTGAACTCATCAGCGAGGTAATTTATCAAAACGGCATCGAGGTCATCCCCGCCCAGATGTGTGTCACCATTTGTGCTGAGTACTTCAAGTACCCCGCCTTCCTCACCAAAGCCACCGATGTCGAGAATGGAGACGTCGAATGTGCCGCCGCCGAAGTCAAAGACAGCCACCTTCTGGTCTTTTTTCTTTTCGACGCCGTAAGCCAGAGCCGCTGCAGTCGGTTCGTTGATAATCCTTCGTACGTTGAGGCCAGCTATTTTACCGGCGTCTTTCGTGGCCTGGCGCTGTGAGTCATTAAAGTAAGCAGGAACAGTAATGACAGCGTCAGTTACCTTTTCATCCAGATAATCCTCGGCGGTCTTCTTCAAATCCTGCAGAATCATGGCCGAGACTTCGGGCGGTGTGTATTCTTTTCCGCGAGCGTGGACCTTGACCAGCTCTTCCGGGCCGCCGGTAATTTTGTAGGGCACTATTTTTTCCTCTCCCGAGACTTCATTATGTCGTCGTCCCATAAAACGTTTGATGGAAAAAATGGTGTTTTCAGGATTGGTTACCTGCTGATGTTTTGCAATCTGTCCAATTAGTCTCTCGCCCTTGTCCGTAAAGCCAACTACCGAAGGTGTAATTCGAGAGCCGGAAGAATTGATCAAGACCTTCGACGATGAGCCTTCCATAACGGCGACGACAGAATTCGTCGTTCCCAAGTCTATTCCAATGATTTTAGCCATAGTGATATTCCTTTCGCTTTATTGCCTATCGTCAGTATATAGAAAATTCCAATGATTTAAGTATGCAAAAATTGTGCCAGTTATTGGGGCGGAGATGGTTTTGGCCGTATAACCTCTTGCGCTTCAAGAGGTTAAGTTTTTTCCTGCCGACGTTTTTCAAATTCCAATTGTTCGTATATAGTGCCATTTTGGCAGAGACGAACGATACAGTTAAGCCGTAAACACAACAAATCCGATTGAACCGGTTAATGAGTAGATACCCCCTTTTAAATTGGGTTCGTTTGGGTTTGATCCTGCTTTGCCAGAGGCTACGCAAGGATAAATTGGGTTCGTTTGGGTTCGTTTTGGGTTCGTTTTTCCCACGTTTACCAAGTGTCCTTTTTTCATAATCCTTTGTTAATACTTTATTTACGTTCATTAGGGCATCCGGAAAATTGGGTTCGTTTTGCATAAAAAGGTGAATTTGTAGTGCGCTCACTACACTTGTAGAGATGCCGAGGACACGGACTAACGCGGACTTTTTACCACAGATTTTCGTAAGTATGTTCATAAGCTTGTCTTAGCGTACTTTTACCTTTATTGTCAAATTGGTTATTGGTAACTTGTAACTGGTTATTGGTTATTGGTTAATGGTAATTGGCTCCTGGCTTCTGATTGCTCAATTTTACATTCTAAATTCTCAATTGCTGTTTGTATTATACCAAACTTGCTCTGAATGTTCAATGGAAATTGAACTTTTTTAAGAAATTTTTGTTTTTACAGATTCCTGCTGAATTGTTATAGTTATGAACGTTAATAAACGGCGGATGATATATTTTCTTTGTAGCATTTAACAGGGCTGGGATTATCTCGCTTTCTCCTCTCCCTCCGCTCCCAGCCCTGTTTTTTATGCGCATACGACCACACAGTTTGAAATCCACACTGAAGTTTTACAATTGAAGTGGGAGCAATTTACAGAAAATGGCGCAGCAAGTTTATGCTTATTGTTTTTTGTCCTCTGCTTTTTTTTGTTGGTGCGAATTTTCCTGCGGGGCCGGAATCGGGGGATTTGAGCAGGAGAACAGTTGAGCAGTAGAGCAGGACTGGCATGGTAGGATTGATTCTATGCGGTGGCAGATTTATCCACTGCGTCCCCGTGCTTTCTTGCGAAAGCAAGAACGGGGGCTTCGGTCGAAATGACAACAAAATGGATTCCTGCCCCCCCCAGCACAGGGCTGGGAGCAAAAATAATATTAAAAATCAAAATGCAAAGTGCAAAGATACAAACCAAAAATTAAATTTTCGAAGGACAACCCCCAAGCAGGCTTGGGGGCTAAACAAAAGGACGGGAAGATGATTGCCCATCTATGGACTACGATTTTCGCTTTTTTGTTAGCTATCCTGGTTCAGAGCAGAGCGGATAATCCGGGCCCGCAGGGCATCCCTGTGGGTCGCATCCAGCGCTTTACCATAATTTAACTGCAGATGGGCCGGCAAAGTCAGCATAAACAGCCGATTTATAGTCTCAATGGTAAGCTCCTGATGTTTACTTGTGCTGCCGCCCTTCTTGCTGAACGTGCTCAGCGTATCAATCGCAGGAGTCGACGCACCCATATACTCTCTCATATTCAGGCCCATTCTTAAATGGCTCAGCAAGAATAGGGCTTCCTGCGAACTTATCAAGTGGGCGTTCCTCAACAACGCCACCGCACGAGAAATCTTATCATCAAGGAGGTCACTCTGTTTGGAGAGCAATTGATTTCTTGCGGCGTTCTCATAATCGACGATTTCCGGAATAATGGTGTTCTCAAACTGTGTAATGACATCCGACTCTGAGATGCCAAGTGTTATCTGATTTGAAATCTGATAGAAATCACCTGCTGCCTCTGTGCCCTCACCAAAAAGCCCCCTTACGGCGAGGTTCATATCCCTTGCTGCATTGAAGAACTTTTCAATTTGTCCGGTCATCTTCAAGGCCGGCAGATGCAGCATAACCGAAACCCGAATAGCCGTGCCCAGATTCGTGGGGCAGGCCGTCAGGTATCCATAGCGAGCACTGAAGGCATAGCTGACTTTGCGCTCGATCATATCGTCGATGTGATTTATCTGCTCGGCACATTTAGAAAGCTGCAATCCACCCCTCAAAACCTGAATTCGCAAATGGTCCTCCTCGTTAATCATAGCCGTGAAAAATTCGCGCTGAGCGATAACAGCTCCCCGCGGGCCTTTCCCGAAGGCATGGTGCCGACTGATAAGATGCCTTTCCACGAGGAAGTGTCTGTTGAGAACAGGCTCCTTATCCACACTGATATAAAAGACTTTATCACCAAGGTCCAGCGACATCAAAACATCTTTGAGCTTCTGAAGCAGCTCAGCCTTTTCGTCAACTGAGCAGCAGCTCAAGAATTTGTAACCGGCCAGATTTCTAGCCAGGCGAATCCGTGATGATATAACAATATCCGACAACGGTCCGGAGCCGCTAAACCATTCATTTATGCCACTGCTTATATCAGTCAGCTTCATATTTTCGTATTGCGTCGTGCGTATTGCGTATTGCGTATTTTTGGCTCATGTTTCAAACTTTTTTATTTTGTCTCTCAACTTCGCGGCCAGCTCGTAATCCTCGCTTCGGACGGCCTCTTGCAGCTTTTGGTGCAGCGTAATAATCTTTGCCTGCTTTTTTATGCCGGCTGAGGCTTTAGAAGGTACTTTGCCACAGTGAGCAGTGTTTCCGTTGTGAGCTTTTTTTATAATCTGTAGAAGAGATTTCTCAAAAACCTCATAATCATAAGGACAACCCAAAACGGCCTCTTTACGGAATTTATCCAATGTAAAACCGCAGTGCGGGCAGGAAGTCTTGGAGTCCTTCTCCGAAGAGCCAAACAGTTCCTCGTCTGTCGGCTGTACGGCAAGCAGACTGCTGAGCAGCTCATTTAAAGGAATCTGGCTCTTTACAGCAATTCCCTGCTCCTGCGCGCAAAGCTCACAAATATGCATCTCGGCCCGCACGCCATCAGTAATCTCGGTCAGGTGAATAGTCGCATCATTTTTGTTACAAATTTGACACCGCATATTCTCGATACTCGTTTCTCGATACTCGATGCTCGTCGAGTATCCAATATCAGATATAGGACAACCTGGTTACACAGATATCATACCAAAACTCTACCGGCCCCACAAGTTCCATCTCATCTTTGAAAATATCGTCAAATTTAGCAAGGCCCTGTAGAGCGAATTTTCCGGCACAGTCAATTTATCAGGCTGGAAGAAGTATTTTTTTGTATCCGCCGGCCTAAGTTTTTCCGTCGAATTTTACGGAACAGCCTGGTTCCTCTGCAACCCTGACAGCTTGAAGTTTGACACCGTCCGGTAGTTGGGGCTGAAGCTTTTCATATATGTATTTTGCCATATTTTCCGCCGTTGAGTCAGTCGTCCGAAAGTAATCGATACTGTCCAAAGTCACATTATCAAACTCTGCCACGATATTATCAAGCATCCTCTTTAGTCGGTGAAAGTCCATAACCATCCCCAAACTGCTTAACTTTTCGCTGCCGACATCAGTAATAATTGACCAGTTATGAGAATGCAACTGCTCTTTCGAGCCATCCTTTAAGGTCAACCGGTGCGATGCCCAAAAGTTCGTTTCCACGCTAACCGTGAACATTCCAGCCCTCATCCATCGATTCATAATCCTCAAGCAGGCTCGACATATCAGCTCAAGCACCCCTTTTATTTTTTTTAATGCGCTGTTTCAAACGTTTACGGACGTTTTCCGGAATCAGGTTTGAAAGGTCACCGCCCAGTGTGGCAATCTCTCGAATCAGCGTTGAACTTGTAAATCCGTACTGCTCGCTTGTCATAACAAAGACGGTTTCTATTCCTGCCACGGCTCTATTTGTCATAGCAAGCTGAAACTCATACTGAACGTCCGTAAGACTTCTCAGTCCCCGTAAAATAACATCTGCCTTTTTCTTTGCAGCATATTCAACGGTAAGCCCGTTGAAACTCTCTACCAGAACGCCCGGCATATCCGCTACCAATTCAGCTATCATCTCCACCCGCTCTTTAGGAGTAAAGAGCTGGTTTTTGACCGGACTTTGTCCGACTGCGACTATCAACTCGTCAAAAAGTTTCATTCCTCGACTGATAACGTCCAAATGCCCGTTTGTAATCGGGTCAAAGGAGCCGGGGAAAACCGCTCTTACAAACTTTCTATCCATCAACATTCCTTTGATAATTGATTATTGATGCGTGATTACTGATTACCCGTAACATGTTAAATTACCAATGATTAATAATCAATTACTTTTTCAGCCACCGGTCCAGCCAGCCGACCACGGTTTCGTGCCAAAGGATGGAATTTGCCGGCTTGAGTACCCAGTGGTTTTCATCGGGGAAATAGAGCAATTTACCGGGGATACCAAGGCGCTGCAGGGCGTTGAACGCGGCCAGGCCCTGGGTATCGGCAACCCGGAAATCCATCGCTCCGTGAATGACCAGCATCGGTGTTTTCCAGTTCTTAACGTAGTTGACGGGATTATGCTTCTTATAATGTTCAGGATTTTCCCAAGGAGTACCGAGATGGTCCCACTCCGGGAACCAGAGCTCTTCTGTGTCGAAGTAGGCCATCCGCTCATCAAGATTGCCATCGTGATTAACCATACATCGGAACCTGTCCGGCCAGTTGCCTGCTATCCAGTTAATCATATAACCGCCGAAGGAAGCACCCAAGGCTCCTACTCTATCGCCGTCCATCCACGGATAGCGTTTTAAGGCGGCGGCCAAGCCTTTCTTTAGGTCCTCCAGCGGCTTGCCGCCCCAGTCGCCCCGGATGGAATCGGTAAAGGCCTGCCCATATCCAGTGGAACCGTGAAAATCCACCATAACTGCGGCGTAGCCCGCCCCTGCGTAGGCCTGCGGATTCCAACGGTAATGAAAAACGTTTTCGAAAGAGCCCTGGGGACCGCCGTGAATCAGAAAAGCTACCGGGTACTTCTTACGTGGATTAAAATCCACCGGTTTGACCACGTAACAATAAATCGTTTCGTTGTTCCAGCCTCTGAAAAAGAACTGCTCGTATTGTCCTATCCGGGCGGCGGCGATTTTCTCCAAGTTGATATTGGTGATTTGGCGTATATTGCTGCCGTCAGGATTAACCGAATACAGTTCCACGGGACTGCGCAGAGAACTGAGGCCATAAATAATCTTTCTGCCTGCTACGCCAGACGAACTCACATTACCGTCTTTAACGACAGTACGCACTTTAGCCGTTTTCACATCGATAGCGAACAGGGATTTTTGGCCTATATTAGCTGCCGTCGCATAAATCGTTTTGCCGTCCGCCGACCAACAGAGCGATGAGGGGCTGCTATCCCAATTTTCTGTCACAATCCTTTTTTTGCCCTCAGGCCAAGACATCAAGACAATTCGAAAGCGGTCGGACTCGTAACCTGGCCTTGCCATTGCCAAGTAAGCGAGGGTCTTTCCGTCGGGTGAGAAAACCGGGAAGCTATCCCAAGCTTTGTTTTTTTCAGTCAGGCATTTCGGTGGTTTGGATTTGTCAACAGGTACCCAATAAAGGTCAAAGTCTGTCGACCACGGTTCCTGCCGGCCCACATCGCGTGCGGTAAAAATAAGGCCTTTGCCCTCCGGTGTAAACGTGATTTCCTCAGGGCCGCCGAATGGTTTGGAAGGTGTGTCGGCATCCATACCCTTTGTTCCCGTAAGACCTTGGCCCATCACGTCCACGGCCTGACCTCCCGCTGTGGGCATTACAAACAGATGTGAGCGCCGACCATCTTTCCATGTATCCCAGTGGCGGACAAAGATTCGTTCGTAAATCCGTCCGCTCGATTTTTTTGCCTCGATTTCGTCGAGTCTATCCTTTGTCTCGGAAGCTGTGTTGCAGTCGTGGAAGACTTCCATAGTAAAAGCAATGTGGCGGCCATCAGGTGAGAGGAGAAGATTTGCAACGTCAAGCGGCTCATCCGTAACCTGCTCGGCCTCTCCACCGTCAACGCGAATGCGCCAAATCTGCGAAGACCCGGAGCGTGTGGATATAAAGCAAACCGACTGGCTGTCGGGTGTCCAGCGTGGATTAAAGTCCTTTGCCGGATGAGAGGTCAGGCGGCGAAGTCCTGTTCCTTCCACAGCGACCAGCCAGAGGTCGGTCCGGCCGACGTTTGCTTCGAGGTCAGTTTTTCGCCGCACAAAAACAATCCGCTTTCCATCCGGCGAAACCTGCGGTTCGGAGATACGGTCCATTTCCAGCATATCGTGAACGGAAAACGGGTGAGTCCGGCCAGCAGGGTCTGAGGCACAAACTGCGACAGTTATGTGAAGAATGAAGAACAACAAACAAATCAAACGCATAATTTCCTCCTTTTTCAGTCAAAGACAGATGGTTTGTTTACCAGTGTTATGGGATACACAGTTTTTCTGTTTGGCCCCCACCCTTCTGGCAGCATTTTAGTTAGTCCTGGCTTCCTCCTTCACGAGTGTAATTGGGATATCAAGCCAGAAGGTTGAGCCTTTTTCAAGCTCGCTTTCCAGTCCGATACTTCCGGCCAGCATAGCAGCTAATTCCCTACTAATGGCAAGGCCCAGACCGGTGCCGGTCGATTCGCGAGTTATCGAGCCGTCAGACTGCCGGAATTTTTCAAATATCTTTTTCCTGTCAGATTCAGCGATACCACAACCCGTATCGGTTACGGCGATTCGGACAGTGTTTTCATCCGTCAGAAGAAACACTCGAATTTCAATCTTTCCCCGCGGCGGTGTGAACTTTATGGCGTTACTTAGGAAATTATACAGTATCTGCTGGACTTTACCGGCATCCGTCATCAAAAGCGGAATATTATCATCTGTCAGGAGCTTGACCTTGATTTTCTTATTCTTAGTAATCAGGGAAAAAGATGCTATCAGGGCCTTGCACAACTGAGGTATATAGACTTCTTCAATGTGCAGCTCCATTTTCCCGGCTTCGGTCTTTGCCAGGTCAAGCAGGTCGTTAATCATATTCAAGAGCCTGTTTCCTCCCGTTATGATATTCTCGGCGTATCTTTGGGCCTTGTCCTTTTTCAGAAGATGCGGCTTTTCGCGCAGCACCTGGGCAAATCCCAGTATCGCATTCAAGGGCGTCCTAAACTCGTGTGAGATGTTGGCTAAAAATTCGCTTTTTATTTTGTTTGCCTTGAACAGCTCGATATTTCTCTCCGACAGCTCGGCAATTTTTGCATCGAGCTTTTTGTTTGCCTGTCTCAGTTTCTCCTGTGCGGCCTGCAGACTATCGAGCATATTGTTAAAGGCATCGGCGAGCTTTTCATATTCGTCGCCTGTTTTTATCGAGCTTCTTATATCAAGATTTCCCTCAGTAACGTTACTTGCCAGTGCCCTAAGCTGTCGAATCGGCCGAAGTATTACCCGCTGTGTAATCATATAAAATGCAACGATAGCACCCGCTCCAGCGATCAGGCCGGCAACGATTATGGAGACCCAATTTAACAGAATCGCATTACTGATTTCGGGGGCGGGCCTCTGAATAACCACCGCAGCCACCCTCTCATTTAGCGAAAATGCAGATGCAGAACCCTGCGGCTTATGACAGCTTATACACTTATCGTTTGCCCTGAAAACCCGCACATAGTTGCTGTGGAGAACTCCGGCCTTGTATGCAAAAAAGATTTTGTCGTCTCCGGTCTCATCAGATTTTAGAGCTTCAACCATCTGCCTCTGTTCTTCGGTCAACTTCGACAGAGAGCTTTGGCCCTCTTGTGTGAAACGAATCAATCGTATCTCCGGTTCATTTACATCCAGCACAACTCCGGTATTAGCCAGGGGTGGAAGTGTTGTTTCGTCAGTTTTTTTAAAACGAAAGTGCTGCCGCAGCAGGAACTCGACTTTTGCCCTACCGGCATCCAGGGAGGCATTCTTTGTCAGCTGCCCCATCCAGATATAAGGCCAAAGAAGCGCAAGGATTAAGACAAAGACCACTGCCGCTCCAAATGCTATCCTGCACTTTTTGGCCAATGAAAGCGGAAATAATCTAAGGCGCTTTAAGCACTTGAGCCAAATAATCTTTAATCTAATCCGCATAAATATACAAGGGTGTGCCCCGCACACCAATTCTGCCAAAATACGAAACACAAAATCCGAAATGCGAAACAATATGGTAACATAGGCTTCTAATACCAATCCACGTTAAAAATTGCCGAAAGAATTGCACATAATATCGAATAAGAGAAACCGGATTCCCGCTTTCGCGAGAATGACAAACCCGACAATGGCAATTAATAAGTAAAATTGGTATAACAGGCGTATCGAATTTCAAAATACGGATTTTCAAAACATTACTTATTTCTCATCTTCATCGTTTTTCTGTTCGATTGCGTGCAGGTGTTTCTGCGTTCGCAGGTTCAGCTCCTCGAGCTGTTTAGGGTCCACCTCACTTGGTGCATCAGTTAAGAGGCACTGGCCCCGCTGGGTCTTGGGGAAGGCGATGACATCTCTAATATTATCTGTGCCGGTCAGCAACATAATGAGCCTGTCAAGTCCGATTGCAATTCCACCGTGCGGCGGAGCACCGTATTCGAGGGCCTTTAGGAAGAATCCGAACTGCTGCTGTGCCTGCTTCCTTGATATATTGAGCAAATCAAAAACTGTCTGCTGCACTTTTGGGTCGTGGATACGAATGCTGCCGCCGCCAATCTCAGAACCGTTAACGACAATATCATAAGCCTGGGAACGGATGCCAGCCGGGTCGGTTTCGAGCTTGTCCAGTTCCTCCGGGACAGGAGCGGTGAACGGATGGTGCAGCGAGTCGTACCGCTTTTCATCTTCATTCCATTCAAACAACGGAAAGTCAACGACCCATACAAACTCAAAGCTTTTTTCATCATAGAGGTTCAGGTCTTTGGCCAGTCTGCACCGCAGCGGCGCCAAGGCTTTGTTGGCAACTTTTTCACTATCAGCAACGAATAAAATCATGTCTCCTTCTTTGGCCTTGAATCTTTTGGCTATCTTTTGCTGGAGTTCGGGATTGAAGAACTTGGACAGACCACCAACAAAGGAAAGTTTGCCGCTTTCTTTCTTGAGTTTTGCCCAGGCAAGCCCTTTTGCCCCATAGTCAGCCACAAAGCCAGTGAGGGTCTTTTCGATATCGCTTCTGGAATACTTTTCACCGGGCGCAGAAAGACCTTTTACGACTCCGCCTTTTTCAACGGCCGATGTAAAAACGTTGAACGAGCTCTGTTTTGCGATATCGGATATATCTTTTAGCTTCATATCGAATCGTAAATCCGGCCGGTCGGTGCCGTAATCTTCCATCGCCTCTTTGTAAGAGAGCCGCCGCATCGGTGCTTTTACATCTACGCCCAGTATCTGCTTCCAAATCTTCGCGATAAGATTTTCATGGACACCGATGACATCGTTGCTATCGACGAAACTCATTTCGACGTCGATTTGTGTAAATTCAGCCTGTCTGTCAGCCCGCGGGTCCTCATCACGGAAACAGCGAACTATCTGAAAGTATTTATCAACTCCACCTATCATAAGAACCTGCTTAAAAAGCTGCGGCGACTGCGGCAGGGCATAGAAACAATCCTTGTGCAGCCTGCTTGGCACGAGAAAGTCTCTTGCACCCTCCGGTGTACTCTTTGCTAAAAACGGTGTTTCAATCTCCACAAATCCCAACCTGTCGAAATAGTCGCGTGTAATTTTGGCAACACGATGTCGAATCCTGATTATCTCCTGCATCCTCGGCCGGCGCAGGTCAATATACCGATTGGTGAGGCGCAGCTCCTCGCTTGTTTTTTCAGCACTGTCGATTTCAAACGGCGGTGTTTTGGAAATATTGAGAATCTCCAACCGCTCAACGGCCAATTCGATTTGTCCTGTCGGCAGCTTCGGATTCTCCATTCCCTCGCTTCTGGGCCGAATCAGTCCCTTGGCGGCAATTACCCATTCGCAGCGGATTGTCTTTGCCAGTTTGTGGACCTGGGGATGAGTCACAGGATTAAAGACCAACTGTGTCAAGCCGAATTTGTCGCGCAGGTCGATAAAAACCAGATTTCCGTGGTCGCGATAGGAATGTGCCCATCCCGCCAATGTTACCTTTTTTCCGGCATCATCCAGCCGAAGCTGGCCGCAAGTATGTGTTCTTTTGAGCATCGCAATAATCTCTTTCTAAACTGGTATTTCTTGAATCGTATCTTGTAGACCAGACGAAAACAACCACTAACAGCTACTTAGTTCCTGTTGCGGAAAACCGAAACTGGAAATGTCACCCCTGCGAAAGCAGGGGTCTACGGCGGAAAAACTGGATTCCTGCTTTCGCAGGAATGACAAACGCCGTTTCCGCAACAGTAACTATTTACTAAGGATAGTCAAATAAAACGGTTTCGTCAACAATGGGTTTTGGAATTTGGGCGATTGAGCAGTGTATAAGACGGCGCTCCAGCTATGAATATTAATTGGAAACCCGATGATTATTACGTTTACTTGCGGGTTTCATTCTTTCGAATCGTTTGCGGAACAGAAAGAACAAGCCAGGCCCAAAAGCCAGCGCCATAACCACCAGACCCGCTGCTATACCGAGCCAAGTGATCCCCGGTGCAGAGCAATCTCCTCTTCTCCTTACAATAATGTGGCTTGGCACCGCTATAAGCAGCTCAAGAATACTGCCGCGGAGCAGCCAGGTCGTCAGGCGCTGAGTCAATGCCCCTGGCTCAGTATTGCGGTAAAAACGATAGAATAATATTGACCAGACGAGCCAGCTAACAGCAAAGAATGCCAGACTTGCCCAGGTATATACTGCCCCATCACAATCATCGCCCCAAATCGCCACTAAAATCGACCATAATACGCCCAGAACCAGGATGGAAAATAATAGTGCCGCCGTTACTACGGGTACCCAAATCAGCCGCTGTGGCTTCGGTGCCTCTGCCGCTGTCCTTACTGGAAACAACAGCATCAATGCCTGTATTACCGTTATAATCCCGCAAAGCAGCCAAAACTGCCAGGCCGTGTAAGCTTCGAGAATTTCCGAAACATCGGCCGAGTTGTAAAAAGCTACGCACGTAACCAAAGGTATAAAGACAATCACCACCAGGCATATATAAAGCAGCACCGTAACAAATGCCCATTTTGTCATTTTAACACCTCTCAGATTTAAGGTTTCTCAAACCGATTACCGGGCCGCGTGATAGAACCGAATATCGGCATCTTCCCCTCATGCGGCTTTCTCATATCCTTTTTTTAAGCACAGCTATATTGCTTATATAAGTATCGGCAATTCGTCGTTTATTTACCCACAATAAAAGGTGAACTCATGTTGGCTGCATGATATGTCAGACAATGTTACACGGTGGTGTTTATTTTAGCATATTTCGCAGGTAGACGTGCTCATCACCATTCCAAGGCTTGGAACATATATCGATATCGCCGTCACCGTCAACATCGGCTGCCTTTGCTTCGTGGCAGCGTTTGCCGGTGAGAATCAAGTGTTGTTTGAAGTTTTTGCCTTTGCCATCGAGATTCTCCCAGATAAACCATTTATGGGGCGGCTTACTGGTTAATGGGCCACCACCTGAAAAAACGTCAAAGTCACCATCGTTATCAAAGTCGGCCACAGCGAGTGAATGGTAATCCTGGCCGGTTTTGTCCGCAATGAGGTGCCTTATCCATACTCGTCCTTTACCGTCCTTGTTCTCATGCCAGGCGACGCGGCCGCTGACACAATCTCCTTCGGCCTGAACAACATCGTTATCTCCATCTTTATCGAGGTCAACTATCCAGGTTTTCGTCATCAGAGGAAATCTGGCCTTTGGCTGTCCGAAGTCTATATTTTTGTGCTGGGCCCATTTTGTTCCTTTTCCATCGAGATTCTCGAACCAGACATTTGAGCGAACTACATCTATGTCACCATCGCCATCGATGTCGGCTGCACCCTTCGGGTCGATTCCGCCGTGCACCGGCTCGCCTATTTTATGTTCGAGCCAGGCTTTGGTCGGGTCGGCTGGAATCTTATACCAGAACAAACCGCTCCTATCGCTCATAGCAAGTATATCAAGCTTTCCGTCTGCGTCGACATCCGCAGCGATAATGTCGTGCGATTTTTCTATAACTGCGTTGGGGTATTTGATAAATTCCTGTTCTTGCGGCTTGCCTGTGTTTCTGTACCAGGCTCCGGAGACCTGGTCGACCCAGCCATCGCCATCCACATCAAAAGCAGTTCCGCCTACTTCCGTAGTGACTTTTTGGCCGAGCAGGTGCCTGACCCAGTTATCCGGGCCTTTATACTCGAACCACCAGATATTACCGCCATTGCATCCGGCAATCCAGTCCAAGTCGCCGTCCTTATCAACATCCACTAAGGAGGTTTGTCCCATCTGTCTGCCGACTTTGTCGATAAGATGATATTCAAACTCAGGGAATTCGGCATAAACCAATGAGCACAACATGAACGTTGTCACAACAACATTGAACACACCTAAAAATCTTCTACGTTTACGTGAAAGCATGTCAACTTCCTTTCATTAAAGTATTCGTTTTGTATTTGACGAGTGAAGTTAGCCAGCCGGGAACCCGGGCTGCTGTGCTGAAATGTTACGCGTCACTCCTTTCAGGCACCAACAACAGAACTCATCCGTATTTATAAACATCCCAATCAAGCTGCCGAAGCCGGCCTTATTGAGGGTACTCTACGGTACAGCCATAGGGCATAGTGTCGGTTGTGCTTACCTGCTTTCCGGCGGTCAACTCGGCCAGGGCCTTATCAACATAGTTAATTACGCCCTGTCTCTTTCTGCCGCTTTCGTTATTATCAATTGCACCCTGGTAGGCGATACTTCCTTTTGTATCTATAACGTACATATTCGGCGTTGTCTTTGCGCCGTAGGCCCGTCCAACAGTACCCAGCCTGTCATCAAGTATCGGATATGGCAGCTTGCGCTTCTGTGCAAATTCAATGTTAGCTTCAGGTGTCGCATGACTTTTACTATTTATCGCGAGCCAGACAACGTTCATTTCTTTGTACTTGTTTGCAAGCCCTATCATCGTAGGCTGGTTGCCGTAATGACGCAAAACAAACGGGCATTCGTAATTGAACCATTCCAGCACAACGATTTTG
>Ga0307435_1000177_pt1 | contig 27915 bp, 23 predicted proteins | sample SalMarWE160470MG_FD_202164 | JGI IMG/M metagenome (GOLD analysis project Ga0307435, IMG submission 202164) | Salt marsh sediment microbial communities from the Plum Island Ecosystem LTER, Massachusetts, United States - WE1604-70 | ecosystem: Environmental > Aquatic > Marine > Intertidal zone >... | reverse complement strand
CGATGAACTGGCTGTCGGCGTCGGCCAGCGCCTGCGGCGGGAGGGTGCCCTCCAATGGGGGCACGGGGATGAGGAATGGTCCAACCAACACGCTGAACAGCCCTATGGCCGTAACAGCCAGGGTGGGGAGCCCAATCCTTCGCTTCATACGGACGGCTCCAATCTTGGCTTAATTTCCAAAACAGTATATTTTCTGCCCTGCAAAGCAGAAGCCAGGGCAAGCATCTTCTTCATCCGGCCGTACTTCCGGTCGAGCAGGCGGTCGACCTTCCGGGCGGTGTCGCGGTCTGGTACTTCGCGGGCGATGGCCAACAGCCACTAGCCGAGCAGGAAACCATTCGCTTTACACGGGGCAATGTTCACAAGACCGTTGTTGCGGATGCGCTTCACCTTACCCGAATTCGCCACCGTGCGCACGAAAATGGTGTCACCATCCTGTACAAACCAAACAGGGGTTTTGACGCCCACGCCGCTCTTGCAGAAGGTTTCAAGGTTCAGGTATTGTTGCTGAGTCAGTTGATCGAGACTAGTCATACTGTCATTCGATTCGGTTGTCTGGTAGTGGCGAACAACTTTAGTCAACTCACAGCGCCCCCCAGGTATTTAGCATAACCATGGATTTATACCGGGGCCAGGGTGCCAGCGAAGATGATCCAGGCCAGGACAGTCTTGGCAGCCAGGCTTAGGATAATGTAGACGCGCTCGCCATAAAGATAATCTTTCCAAGGCCCAATCTTCTTGTATTGCAGCACCATGTTCACGGCAAAGATGTTGAAGAAGACAAACAGGGTTGGGATGATGGCATAAACGAAGGCGGGCGGTTTGCCACCTTCACCTGCCAGGGATCCAACAAAATAAGTTACGATCACGATCCAGGGAATAATGCCAGCCACAGACCCATAAACAAAGGCTGTCCAATCGGTCTTCTGGGTATATTGGTTGTGGAGTTCCATCATAATCCCAAATAGGTTCATCATGGCGTTGATGCCAAAGATGAGAATAATGGCGCCCAATTCGTAAATACCCACCAGCATGCCGATGAGGACAATCATGACCGAAGAAGAGAGTGCATATTCATAGAATCGAACCGGGTTCATGCCCTTCTTTAGGTTGGAGACGTATAACTTGTAGCCGACTGTCGCCAGGAAAAAGTGCGCCACAGCCGAGAGCAGCAGGAAGACCGCTACCACCGGGCCAAAGCGCAATTCATAGACCAGTTTAAGATCGGGAACCAAAGCCATTTTGTTCAGATCGAACTTTAGAAAGCTGGTGTATATTGGGTATGCTGTATCGTTACTTAATACGATCATCAGGATCCCCTGGATCAAATGAAGAAAGCCCATGATCAAGTTGAACCGCCTTAATCCGTTGAATTTCTTTTCTTCCGTAGTCATTTTTTCCTCCATAGGTAGGTTAGATTGGTTTCTGGTGCAAAACACGGCACCTAAGTACATTAACAATTGACAAAACGAGAGCCTCTTTGGCAAGAGGTTGATTACCAGGCCACACATTACCCGCAGAGGCTACCTTCAATGGAAAGGGAAGACGCCCGGTCGCCAGGGTAAACACGCCCGTGCTTCCCACGTTTAGCCAGATCTGAGGTGGGATCATGTTTTGCCCCCAAGTGTTCCCAATGTAAAGATCAATGTCCTGGTCCCCGTCGATATCTGCTGTGGCAGCCGAGTGAGACATATCGTTCTGTTGAGGCAGGTTGTCGGTAGCATCCACCAGCTTACCACCAGGCGCCGACAATACCAACGTGTTCTGATACCCAGGGTTCGGAGGGGCATCCATCCCTTGATCGGCAAAGAACATATCAGGCCGGTCGTCCCCATTGAAGTCAGCCAGCACCAGTTCGCGTGCATCCCTCACGGAGGGAACCGTTCCTGAAAAGACCTCGGATGTTCCCAACACCAGGTTCCCGCCCCCATCGTTAAGCAGGACATCCAGCTCGAAGGTTTCTGTGCTTTGCCAAAATGCCCTTGCCAGAATGACATCCGGCCATCCATCGTCATTGAAGTCGGCAGAAACCATGTGGTGTAGATCGCTTGGTGGATACAGAGTAAGCATCTCTTCCGGCTCACTGTATTGAGGCAGACAGGCCCAGGAAGAACTCGCTTGTGGTTGAAAAGCTGATTCAGATGGTTTCGCTGCGCTTGTCGAAGCGTTTACCCCTGTATCCATCAAACCTTCAAACGCGCTGCTCGCCACTGCCTCGTCTCCCGCGCTGGGAGAAGCCAGGGTCAGTAGCAGCAAACAAATGCCAAAAGCCAGTATACCTACTGTTCTATTGTTCATAACGTTGCATCCTTCAGTCAGTTGCCTGCTGATTGATCGCGGCAAACGAGAGGCAAGAACACCGGACAACCCAGATCGCGAATGACGTAGATGTCTTCGGGAGGCGCGAATGTGGCAAACACGTGGTCGTGACCGCCACCTCCGTCGAGGTTGAGAAAAGTATAGTAGAGAGACCAAAGCTCAAAATCGAACGGCTGCCAACTGAAGACGCCACTGCCATCGTTGAGAAATAACAAGGGGTTGGGGTCTTGGTCATCTCAGGGTCTGGCAACCAAATCCATATCCTGGTCACGATCAATATCCATCGATTGCAGTTGATAGATAAAGGGATCATTATTGTCGGGCTGTGGCAGCCTTGTGCCTGTCTCGTCTCTGAAGGTGCCATCCTGGTTGTTGATTAGCACCTGGACATACCTGCCGACATACCACGGATCCCCTTTTGTATAGGCTATGAGCAAGTCCTGGTAACCGTCGCCATTGAGATCTGCCGGGTGGATGTCCAGCGCGTAATCCGATACTGCGAATGGCTTCGGTGGAACTGCATTATCCAGCAGTGAGAAATAGCCCGTACCGTCGTTCAACAGCACCAGAGAATCCGACCCTCCTGCTAGATCATCACCTGCGTCCCCGAGTATCAGGTCAGGGAGGGTATCGTTATTGACATCGATAAACTCACTTGCCGTATATGCACCAAAATCCAGGTCTTCCAATGGAAAGGGAAGACGCCCGGTCGCCATGCTAAACACGCCAGTACCATCGTTCAGCCAGAGCTGAGGTGGGATCATGTTTTGCCCCCAAACGTTGCCAACGTAAAGATCAACGTCCTCATCCCCATCAATGTCGGCGGCGGCGGCTGAGTGAAATCGCTCTGTTGAGGTAGATTCTCGGTGGCATCCACCATCTTGCCGCCAGGCACTGATAGTACCAGCGTGTTCTGATACCCAGGACTTGGCGGGGCATCCATACCTTGGTCTGGCACGAAGATATCGGGATGCTCATCACTATTAAAGTCAGCAACGAGGATCATTGATGCGGGAGCTTGAACTTGAGGAACTGTGCCAGAGATGACGCTGGATGTCCCCAGGATTAAGCTGCCATTCCCATCGTTGAGGAGAATCTCAAGAGGAAAGGTCGTCGTCGTTCCAAACCGAGAACGCCTGATGACGACATCGTCCAACCCGTCCCCGTTGAAGTCTCCTGCTGTCAACTCCGGCTCGTACGAATCAGCGTCACTAACCCTGAGGATGAATTGAGGCTCGCCATAATGGGGCAGACATGATTGGGAAGAATTAGCCAGCAATTGCACGGGTGATTCAGGCATCGCTGCTGCCGTGATTGGATTACTGGACCCTACCTCCAGCTGACCCTCTTTGCCATTTCCCGCAACTGCCTCGTCTCCCGGGCTGGGAGAAGCCAGGGTCAGTAGCAGCAGGCAAATGCCGAGCTTCACAATGCTCACTGTTTTATAGTTCATCGCATTGCCTCCTTTAGTCAGTTGCCTGCCGACAAATCGCGGCAAACCAGGGGCAAGAACACCGGGCAGCCCAGATCGTGAATGGAAAAGACGTAGTCAGGTGGATAGTTGAGGGTCAGGAGTATGTCATGACCACCGTCGTCGTCGAAGTCGATGAAGGTGTAGTAGAGGTCTCGCCCCACGCCAAACTCGAACGGCTGCCACGTGAAGTAACCGCTCCCATCGTTCAGGAAGAGCTGGGGTCCGGGTTGGTCGCCATCATCCCAAGATTTCGCCAGGAGATCCAGATCGCCATCGCGGTCCATATCGCGTAGTTCCAATGTCCTCCTGGGGTTCCCGGAGGTAGCTAACCAGCTTGGCCAGAAGTGAAGATAGAATGAGGCCAGCCTGGATGCGCTCTCGTCGCGAAAAGTCCCATCCTGGTTGTTGATCAGCGCCCGGATGTAGTTCGAAGCGTCCGCCTGCCTCTCGTACACAACCAGCAGGTCTACGTAGGCGTCACCATTTAGGTCAACCGGGGCGATGTCCTGAGCTTTATCCGTTGGATCATATGCCTTGGGAGGCATCGCGCCGGGCAGTTGAGTGAACACGCCGGAGCCGTCATTCAGCAACACTTCGGAAATGGGTGGGGAGTTTTCAATAGATGTGGTGTGGCCCAGGATCAGATCGGTTGAACTATCGTTGTTCACATCGGCAAATGCGCAGGTTGTGTAGCCATTGTGGTTCAGCATCACTGTGGGAGGAAGACGGCCCACCCCCACTGTAAACTTACCACCCCCATTATTGAGCAGGATTTGTGGATCGATATTATTTTGACCCCAATAATTCCCGACATACAAATCAATATCCTCATCGCCATCAATGTCGGCTGCACATGCGGAATGGGACATGTCGTTCTGCTGAGGCAGATTCTGGGTCGCGTCCACGAGCCTGCCATCAGGGATTGTCAGGGCCAGGGCATTCTGAAATCCGGGATTCGGGGGAGAGTCATTTCCAGAATTGGCCACAAAGATGTCCACACGGTCGTCCCCATTCAGATCGGCCACAATCACATCCGTTGGATGCTGAACCAAAGGCACAGTTCCAGAGAAGATGTCAGAGGTTGCCAGGATCATTCCGTCGCTGCCGTCGTTGAGCAGGATGTCCAAGCCAAAGGTGGCGTCTGTCTGGAATTGCAGCCGTGTGATGACAATGTCCGTCAGACCATCACCATCAAAGTCTCCGGTTGTCGGAAAAGCTTCGTAGAAATCACTCGTGTTATTCACCTGGAGAATGAATTGACGTTCGCCGTAGAAAGGCAGACACGACCGGGTTGGATTAGCTTGCGGTTGCCCGGGTGATTCAGGCATCGCTGCTGCCATGATTGAAACATTCGCCCCTGTGTCGACCAGACTATCATAGGCGCTGACCACATCTGCCTCGTCTCTTGTGCTGGGAGAAGCCAGGGTCAGTAGCAGCAAACAAATGCCAAGCGTTAGTATGCTGGATGTTCTATGGTGCATAAGGTGCTCCCCTTTCAGGCTGTCTAATGATTAGAATTAAGACCATGTATGTATAAGCCCCTTTTTATAAACGATATACTTCATAAATAGATTGCTGCCTCCCCTCATCGCTGGATGCAAATCCAAGGGAAACCAGATGCTGGCAGCTCACAGGAATCATACCGGCTGAAGGAAAACAACTGGTGGAAATAGACCCAATCGCATGAAGGGACGCCTATACTATCAATCCCAGTGAGATATAAAGAAAGGCTTACACTCTAGTTTCCGCTAACTTATCGAGCGGGTTAAAGGGCAGTGGGCCCTAAACATGGTAATCTTGTTTTTGCAAAAAACTTCTAACCATGAGGTGAGCCCATTACCGCCATCGATCATACCATGAATATTCTGGTTGCATTGACCAAGGGTATCCCTGTCGGGACCAATCTGGCACTTTTACAATTTCTGTGGATGCTGGTCAGCGGCGCTTTGCTGCCTCAGCGGGGTGCGATCTTCCCGGCTCTGCAATCGATCGGCCTGTCAGACCAGGCTACCCGGCGTGCTTGGGCGGCATTCCGGAGTGGTGTCTGGCAGACGGCTGTATTGCTAAGGCTATGGCAGGAACAAATCGAAGGGCTGCCAGGTTGGCAAGTCCACCGGCATGAAGGCTATCGGGCTATCACGGTCGATGTGACTGCCTTCTGGCGTCCGGCTCTCCAGAACTGCCCGAGCAAACACTACCACCCCGGCGCCAACCGGGCCCTTCCCGCCGTGATCTTCGGTGTGATCGGCGAAGTGGGTGAGATCGGTGGCCAACGCATGGCCTGCCCATTGGCTTTTGAACGGGTGCATCCGAAAGACCCGAGCGAGACCCGTCTATGGCACAACCTGTTGCGTTGGGTGCGTCGCCACTTCGAGCTGGACGAAGTCGCCGTGATGGATGCGGGCGTCAAGCTTGCCGAGGTACACAACGCAGAATTAGAGCGCTATGTTCTCCGGCTGGCTACCAACTTCACGGCTTGCCGGAACCAACCAATCCCCTATTCTGGCAAAGGTCGGAAGCCCGTCTATGGGGAGAAGGTTCGCCCACTCTCCCGCACCCGAAAGGGCAAGCAGATTGCTGCAACGCCGCCAGACCGAGTGGAAACCTGGACGGGAGAGGGCGTCTTGATGCGAGCTGAAATCTGGGAGAACCTGGTGTTGCCCGGGGTGATCCCTGGCCCCCAGGCCGTGACTTTCGATGTCTATGCCATCTACGATCCGGCCTACACCACACCCTGGCTGCTGGCTACACCGCTGAAGCTGAAAGCCTCGACGGTGAAGGCCATGTACCACGACCGCTGGCCGGTCGAGCAAATCCCGCTCTCAGCCAAGCAGATGGTTGGCGCTCATCGCCAACTCGTCCACGCCGAAGAAAGCATCCAGCGCTTACCGGAGTTGGCCTTGCTAGCTGGATCGATCCTGAGCTACCTGGCAGCGACCGCTCCGGCAGCCCCCACCGGTTTTTGGGATCGCCAGCCCAGGCGAACGCCCGGGCGCTTCCGCCGCATGCTGATGGGCAAGCCTTTTCCGCAAAGTTACCCTTTGCCTAGCCAACTGCGCAAAAAGGCGTCAGTGACGAGGCATTTACCCAAAGGTATCCTGGCCCCCAGGCGGAAAACAACCGCTTCGGCACCACCACCGGTGTTTTGAAGCAGGTAAAGGGCTCGTTTTGTAAGGTTCGGTGCTACCGGAATGAACTTCCGGTAGCTTCGTCATCCGCTGTTAGCGGAAACTAAAGTGATAAGGAACTGCGTTAAATAACAAACCGGCGGTTGCACAGAATCGCCGGGCTGGCGGCTTGTCATTAGGGCGATGAACCCCTTTCATGCATCGACTGAAGCTGGCGAGGCTCGTAGCCCGTGAGGGTCCGTGGGCTGAGGCCCTCGGCCATCTTGAACCCCAGGGAACCGGAGATGGCTTGAGGCACAACCAAGCCCTGGGGGATCCGGTTCATCCTAAAAGTTCCTTTCTGGCAAGCCTCTTGCAACTTACCCATAACGCATGGTTCCTCTCTGGGTTGGAAGAGAGGTTTCGAGGGATCGTCCCGGAGAAACGAAAAGGCCAACGCCTTGGCGTTGGCCCTAGTAGCGGGGCCAGGATTCGAACCTGGGACCTTCGGGTTATGAGCCCGACGAGCTGCCTCTGCTCCACCCCGCATCGCTTAGCATCTTGCTTAATCTCGATGCGAAATTATATTATAGCAACCCAGAAATTTTATGTCAAGGGGATCTCTTGGCCGGCTGGTCGAAGAACAGCGACACCCAGATCTGCCAATTGCTGGCGGGCTGGAGCGTCGGCAGCGGCGATGAAGTCGCCTGTGGGGTAGTACCAGGCGGGGATACCGGCACCACCGGTTGGTCGCCCTGCCGCACCCAGTGCCCTTCCACGTAGGCCCACTCTTCCACTGCCCCCTCCGAAGTGGCGAAAGCGATCTGGGTCTCCAGGTGCGCCTGGGTCTCTGCCATCTCGGTCACTTCCCTTACTACTACCCCTTGCTGGTCTCTCAACCGCCGGAGGTCCTCCATGCGGCTGTTGAAATCCATCACCAGCAAGGCCAGCACTACCAGACCGATGATCATTAGTGCATATTTCCAACCAAGCCATTGGCGTTTCATACCATCATCTTACCGCAGCCTGCTTTTTGGCGCAAGTTGTCCCGGTTACAAAAAAGCAAGCATCCCCACGAGCTTGCCGCGGGGACATCTTGATGAGATCTCGATTTTGCAGTGCCGAAGGTGGGAGTCGAACCCACACGAGCGTAATGCCCACTACGCCCTGAACGTAGCGCGTCTGCCAATTCCGCCACTTCGGCTTGCGCCCGCTATTTTACCTTTAAATCATGGTTTGTTCAACCTTTTCGTTCCCCATTGCCACCCTAATACCCCGTGCTATAATCACGATCAGAGAGGGTTTTACCCATGGCTCCTTTCTTCCGCCAAATCTTTACCATCCTGACCACTCCCCCCGGCGTACTGGCCTACAACATTGTGGTGGCCTTTTCCGTCGCCGGCGCCCTCTCCTTAGCTGCCCATTCCTGGTACGTCAGCGGCTTCCCGCAAAGCCGTCGCACCACCATTGGTCTGGCTTTGCTCCTGGCCAGCCAGGGCTTTCTTTTTGTGGTTGGCGGCTTGAACATGCAGAACCCGGTTCTTCCCCCTTATCTGCTGCCCGTCCTGGATCGCGCCCTTACCGCCTTCGGTCTTATCCTCATCATCTGGCTATGGGCTTTCCCCGAGCCGCTCCGTTTGGCCGATGCTGCCAGTTTTTTACTTGGATTGCTGGTACTGGCCCTCTCGCTCTTCTCAGCAATCTGGTGGCTGAATCGGGGTCTGGATACCTATTTCAATGGCTCCCTGCCGGATGGCGTGTGGGGAGTCTTTGATCTGTTTCTGGTACTGCTGGGGGCCTGTATATTGTACCTTCGCCGCCCCAACGGTTGGATAACGGCTCAAATCATGTTAGCTTTGCTCTTGCTGGGCTATTTGGTCCACCTGTGGGACCCCCTCCCTGAAAACGACTTCCCTGGGGTTGTGCGCCTGTTTCAGATGCTCGCTTATCCCCTGCTGCTCACCTTACCGCAGCGCTTCCAGGTGCCGGTATCTCTTTCTCCAGCCCAGGTCTCTCCTTCTGGTCAGCCGGTAGAAGCGCCTCTTTTCAGGTCTGACCTCTTCGAAATCTTCCTGCAACTCTTCTCAGGAGCTTCCCTGCAAGAAAATTGTCCTGCTATTACCCGGATTCTCTCTCAATCTGTATCTGCCGACCTGTGCTTGATGATTTCGACACCTCAGGAGGGTGACTCGCTCTCCATTCTTTGTGGTTATGACTTTATTCGTCAATTGCCTTTGCAAAGCGCGCCTCTCGAGGCCCATCAGGTGCCTCTGCTTGCGGCTGCCCTGCATCGTAGCGCGCCCCTGCGTTTGCCCGCCAGCAGCACCTCGGCCGATCTGGAAGGACTTAGCCAGGCTTTAAATCTTTCTCGTTCTGGTCCTTTGCTGGTTGTACCTTTTCCGGTTGTTGGACCAGCTCTCACCGGTCTGGTTTTTCTCTCTCCCTATTCCAACCGTGGCTGGACCAAACAAGATGAATGTTCCTTGGTCGCGCTTAGCGAATCTATGGTGGATCTCTTAGAGCGCTCCGCTCAAGTTCCTGACCTTGAGGAGCAGCTCGCCCGGACTCAAGAGCACGCCCGTCGCCTTCAGGCAAATCTGGAGGTGCTTCAAGCTCAGACCTCTCAGGACCAGAAGAGTATTGAAGGCCTGGCGGCCCTGGTGTCAGCCCAAGAGACTGCGGTTGCCCCCCAACCTGCACCCACCCCAACTCGGGAAGCCTCTCGCACCGCAGAAATCCAGCATCTTGAAGCCGAGCTGCGCCTTGCCTTGGAGGAGTTGGCTTTCACTCGCAATGCGCTTGCCGGGGCTGACGAGAAAATTCTGCTGCTTGAACGTGGCGGAGCCCCTCAATCGGTACCCTCCGTTGAGGCCCAGGCCATCGCCTCACTTGCTCAGGAGCTGAGACAGCCGCTATCATCCATCATTAGCTACGCCGACCTTTTGCTCAGCGAATCTGTTGGGATCCTGGGCGCCTTGCAACGCAGGTTCCTCGACCGCATTAAAACCTCTGGCGAGCGCCTGCGCGTCCTTGTCGAAGATTTAGTGCAGGTCGCCATTACTGCTTCGAACGCTTTGGTTTTACCGCCTGAACCGCTTGAACTGCCTGCCTTGGTCGATGAAGCCATAGCTTCAGTCTCCCAGCAGGTTAAAGAGAAGGGTATCGATCTCCGCTTTGATATGGACGAACCTTTTCCAGCTTTCCAGGCTGATCGCGACGCCCTTGGCCAGATTATCCTCCATCTTCTCCAAAACGCTTGTTACGCTACCCCTCGGGCAGGCCAGGTCTCCCTATATGCCCGCCTGGAAACTACAGGCGACCAGAGTGGATACCTGCTCATGCAGGTATCTGACCAAGGCGGCGGCATCCCCTCACAGGAAATCCCACACCTCTTCACACGCTTATACCGGACTGATAATCCGCTAATTCCTGGGGTCGGCGATAGAGGGGTGGGGCTTTCGGTAGTCAAAACGCTGGTTGAAGCTCATCAAGGCCGCGTTTGGGTGGATACCGATATGGGTTACGGCTCAACTTTCAGCGTGCTTATTCCCGTGATGGTTATTGCTGCGACCCCCTCACCTTCAGAGGATCAGCTGGCCTAGCAGCATGAAAAACGCTTTCCAGGGTTTCCCGGGCTTCTTATTTGGTACCTTAGCAGCCCTTATATCGGTCTTCATAGTATTGGGCAGCTTTGCTTTGGCTTTTGCGGAGGGGAACCTACGGGAGGTGCTGGTTGCCGCCCTTTCCCCTTCGCCTACCCCAACTCTGCTGCCTACGTCCCTGCCATCGCCAGCTACCCCTGTTCCCGGCCAACCTACTCATACAGCCACTATGCCTCCCACCGCTAGCGCTACCGCCACCAAGGTCTCTCCAACCGAAACTTCCATCTGCCCTCCACCCGTTGGCTGGGTACGTATTACGCTTAGCAGCCGCGAGTCGCTCGCTATCCTTGCCCGCGCTTATGCCGTTAGCGAGGAGGAGATGGCCAGCAAAAACTGCACCACCGCGGTCGACACCCTTTTACCCGCGGGGACGGATGTCAATGTCCCGTTGCCCACGCCCACCATCACGCTCACCCCTACCTCCATTCCTACTTCAACACCTACAGATACCCCCATCCCCCCACCCCCACCAGCTCCAACTCACTGCATTCCCCCTGCGGGTTGGAAAACTTATATCGTCCAGCCCGGCGATACTCTTTACCACATCGCCTCGCTTTACGGCTTAAATTATCGCTACTTGCAGCACGCCAATTGCCTCTCTAACCCTAATAAACTGGTCGCCGGTCAAACCATATATGTCCCTAACCTCCCCACCATAACCCCCACACCCCGCGATACCCCCGTTCCAACTCGAACACCACTCCCGCCTTCTATCACGCCTTCGCCGCTTCCCAGCGATACGCCTCCCCCGCCCACGACCCAACCACAACCTACCGAAACGGCCACCCAGGAGCCTACCCAAACCACTGAACCCACCAGCCTACCGACACCTACCATGGCTGTCATCAGCACCTCTACGGAGACCATCACCCCCACCGTCTTCTCCATCCCACCTACCATCACGCCTACGGAGACACCCACCTCAACTTTAACCTCCCCAGCAGCTCCCGCCGATTATCCTATGCCCATGCCTGATTCCAGCGCTACCCCCCAATGGCTTGGAACAAAAAAATCAATCTTACCGTCTAAGAACTGATCATCATGCCGCCTGTGATACGCTACTACAAATTCCTGTTAATCCTTCTCTCCCTGGCCCTCTCGGGTTGTACCATGCCCGGTATGTTTACAATGGCTGGACCTGCCGTAAGTAGCATTGATGGTCCGGTCTTGGTGGTGGCTGCCGCGGATGCCACTGCTACGCCTACCCCCTTCCAGCCTTTGCCTCCCACCCCCACCTGGCTGCCCACCATGACCGCCCTCCCTCCCACCCTACCGCCTCCCACGCCTACCTCTCTTCCCCGGGGATGGGCTGATTTCCCCGGTCCCAGCGCACCTCCCAGCATAGCCGTCTCTCCACCGGTCGGTCTTCTACCTCAAGCTATCGGTCAGGTCAACATCCTCTTGCTAGGCTCAGACCAACGTCCCGGAGATGGCGGTTTTCGTACCGATACCATCCTGCTGCTCTCTCTCAATCCTAAGTTGGAGACTGCCAGCCTGACCTCTTTCCCGCGTGATTTGTACGTTTATATCCCAGGCTGGACTACCCAGCGGATCAACACTGCTCAGGCTCATGGTGGTTTTGAGACTACTGCCATGACATTCGAATACAACTTCGGGGTGCGTCTCGATCATTTCGTCATGATCAATTTCTGGTCCTTCGTACAGGTCATCGACAGCCTGGGAGGGGTCGATGTCCAGGTGGCTGTGGGTCTCAGCGACCATCGCGATGGCTATGGCAATTACTATGTCCCTCCCGGCACCAATCATATGGATGGCGAAACCGCCTTATGGTATGTTCGCTCTCGTTACTCTACCAGCGACTTCGAACGCACTCGCCGCCAACAGGAGGTCTTGCAGGCTACTTTTGTCAAGCTGCTGAGCCTGAACGGCATCAAACGTGCCCCTGATCTCTACAAAATCTATAAGGACAACGTCACCACCGATCTCAAATTTAGCGATGTGGCTTCTTTGGTACCTTTAGCTGCTAAAATGAGCGACACTTCCCTCATCCAACATTACCTGATTGGTCGCCAGCAGGTCACCGGTTGGGTCACGCCCACGGGGGCGCAGGTGCTGCTCCCTAATCGTGAGGCCATTTTGCCAATTATCAAGCAGGCCATCAACAGTCCATGAGCTCTCAAAGATCCCATCCTTGGATGGATTGTGCTCCGCCCAAGATTTCAATCGGCAGCCCCCATGGCAGATTCTTTCGCCGGGGGGTTCTTTATATATTATTGATCCTGGTTTCGCTGTTGAGCTCTTGTAATTTCCCTTTGTTCTCTGCGGTCAGACGCCAATCTTTTTCCCCCGACGCTTCTATCCCGCCCCCTTTGGTTTCATGGACCGGGATGCCCAGCCTCACCCCTTTTCAACCCCAGGTTCCCAGCAAAACCGCCCCTCCCACTGACCTTATCACTCCCACGAAAACCCCGCCTCCCCCCACCGCTTTATCTACCTGGCCCGCTCCCAATTCAGGCGGGCTTGGTCCCACTCCGGTGACCCCTGTACCGCCTCCTTTTCCTTTGCTTAGTGATTCTGAGGCTATTAACTTCCTCTTGGTCGGCTCAGACCGCCGGACAACCTCCTTCCGCACCGACACCCTCATCATCGTCTCGCTGCGCCCGCAACAACGCCTGGTCACCCTCATCTCCATCCCGCGCGATCTCTACGTCTACATCCCGGGCTGGACCATGCAGCGGGTCAACACCGCATACCAGCAGGGTGAGCTCTCCGGTTACCCCGGCGGCGGCCCGGCTCTGCTCAAAGATACCTTGCTTTACAACCTTGGTATTCGCATCGATCACGTCGCCATGATTGAATTCGATGGTTTTCGCCAGATCGTTGACACCCTGGGTGGCATCGACGTGCCTTTGGCTTGCCCTTTCACCGATTGGCACATCATCAACCCCAAGCGCTCCGATCAGGATCCCAATAACTGGCAGCTGTACACCATCGGACCCGGCTTGGTTCATATGGATGGCGACTTGGCCTTGTGGTACGCTCGTTCCCGCTTGCGCTCCAGCGACTTCGACCGCGGCCGCCGCCAGCAGGAAGTGCTGCGCGCCATCTACACCCAAGCCCTGAGACTGAACGTGATCCCCCACCTGCCTCGCCTGTATCACGACTTACGTTACACAGTCACTACCGACTTGTCCCTCGACGATCTGTTAGCCCTGACGCCCCTGGCCTCAGACCTGAGTGCCCCCAGCGTTCGTAGTTTTTATATCAACAGAGACCACCTGGTCGCCTGGCGTACCCCGCAGGGCGCCGCAGTACAGCTGCCGGATCTGCCCGCTATACAAGCCCTGATCCAGGATGCCATGTCCCCTCTCGGTGAGGGCGAAGCTGCTCACCTGGAAACCGTGGTCGAAATCCACAACGGCACGGATCGCCCCGACCTGGATATCCTGGCCGCCGAAAGGCTGCACTACGCTGGCTTCGAAACCCGCCTGGCCTCAGCTGACTCCCCCCCGCAGGAGCACACCCAGCTCTACGACTTAACTTCCGCCCAGGATCCCACTCAAAGCCGCGCCCTGCTCGAGGCCTTGGGAATGCCCGCCTCCAGCCTGGTCTCCAGCCCAGAACCTTTAAGCCCGGTGGCCTATCGCTTGGTCCTCGGCAACGATTACGACCCATGTTTCAACCCGGCTGACCTGACCCATTGACCCGGCTCCCTCCGGGTCATTCGTGTCCCACCTCGTTAATTGCAGCTCCTGTATCGCCCAATATATAACATTTAGTAATTACGCAGTTCTGGGTAAAATCGGGGGTGTTTGGGCAACGCCCGCCCAAACACTCCCATCCTCCCACCAACTGCGTAAGTCCTAACATTATGTTCCTTCTACCAGAAACCTGTTATCCTTCTTGCTGGGATAATGAGTGGGAGATATCTCCAACTTGGCGCCTGCCCTTCTGTTGGAGTTTCTTCCATAAGAGCACTGCGCCAATTGCAATTACAACAACAATCGGGAGAGTTAAATAAATAATATACCTTGGAAATGAAATTAAAATTGGCGCCGCAAATTCAGTACTAAAGCCCGTGTTCCAGGCATATATAAGGAATCCCGTGAATGAAACCACACTGGTCATGGATATAGCACGCCAATCAGGGATCAGACAAGCCAGTGCAATCAGTGGTATCAGGTACCAGGCCTTTTCGTGATTGACCAGAAACAAGGAGAAATATAGTGCTAGAAGCAGCCAGCCCCAAATCATCTGCTTCGGTTCCCCGCTTCGGGTAAGCCCAACTGCGAAAATCAAACCGACAAAGATCACTCTCAAGAAGAAACGAAGGAAATCAGGTGCAGACGCACCTGACATACCGATAATACTGAGAAGTTGAGTAGTAAGATATTCTCCCAGTCCAAAGCGTATGTAAAAGAACGCAGCTGTCATAGCAAAAAGGATTCCCAGGACAATGTAATCCTTCCATCTTTTTCGCTTCAAATACATTAGTAGGTATACCGCTGCCAAGGGAAGAGTGGTCAACTTTATCAATACCGACAATGTCAAGGGTATGATGGCAAAGTTTCTGCGCTCGAACACCAGAAATAAAATCGCCAACAGAAGAAAGAAAACAATAAATGTATCGCCCTTACTCTGACCTAATACTACTATTATCGGATTCCACGCATACACGACCAGACCGGTGTGTAAATAACCGGGAAAGATCTTCTTGAGAATTATGGCGATAAGAATGAGGTTAGAGACATTTACGAGCAAAAAAACGGTACGGTAGATCAGCAAATTCTTGGCGACATCTTGCCCGGTAAGCTTGGCGAGGCCAATTTCTATGGATGTCCATAGCGGAAGCTTCCACCACTCCGCATCGTCGGTATAGGCATGGCTGGCGTAAGGATATACTGGATCGTACGGAATTTCGTCAGCCGCGGCAACGTACGGGTTTTTGTTGTAAACTGCGGTCAAACGACCTCGTAACATATAGTTGAAGATGTCCGTGTTAAGGTTTGGTAAGGCCAAGGTCGATAGGAGCAGATATGCGCAAGCAGGAATTAGAACCAGTGCCAGCGAACCAGGGCGCGCCCGAAGTTTCCAGCTCAGAAATATCACCAAACCATAAGCAGCGAAGGCGATAAGGGTAAGTGCAACCAGCAAGATAGCAACGGATTTTGGATCATTGGGAACCGGAAGAGGCAGTGAAACGATCCATGACCATAGGGGAAAATCTGACACCAAAGAAGCGCTTGGACGAGCTGAGCGGGCTGGAGTCTGGGGGATCACAAATAGATAGAAGAAATAGGCAACAAACAGGCACATTGCCAGCAGGCTGAAGACCAATTGCATGATTGGGGAATTAGATTTCTTTTCCATAACTCTAAATTAAATTCCCTTCTGCGTCGTCACGATCGGTTCTGGGCGAATCAGAACAACTTAATCCATTGATCTCCCAGTGGTGGGGTGGACGTAGAACACCCTTTTCACTACTTGGCGGTTCGATCGTGATAGAGTATACCTGCCAATGATAGTCATAGGCGTATGACCAATCGTTTTTGTAAGCCCCTACAGAAATTAAATATGTCCCACCGATTAGGTCAAGTCGTTCGATGTGTAAAGCTACTTTACCTCGCCCCCGCAATTTTGGGAGATCAAGTCCCGCCGATGCTGTACTCACATCGTAGCAAATCAGCCCATCTGATTGGGTGATGGTAACTCCGAAAATTGGCGGCTCGATCTCTTGCGGAATGTTATAGTCAAATTCAACGGAAAGCGCATCTCCGCTGTCCAATCTGGTAACCAAATCGCCTTTTAAGTTCAATAGCTGGACGTTTTGAATCTCCATTTCCAGCGATCCGAAACGATTTTCATTGACTTGCAGCACCTGACCATCGCGCACCGTATAGCTAGGCCAGGCGGAGGGAGTGCGCCGCTGGGTTTCCGCCTGCATTTCATGTACGTATTGCTGCACTACCAACTCTGCAGGACCCTGAGCCTGAATTTGCCCCGCGTTCAACCACAGCCCCTCGTCGCACAGCTCTTCCACTAAGGAGGTGTCGTGGGAGACCAGCAGGATAGCGCAGTCATTGCGTTTAAACTCTTCAATTCTATCCAGGCATTTTTGTTGGAAGGCCATATCGCCTACTGCCAGCACTTCGTCGATAAGAAGAATGTCAGGATCGGTGTGCACTGCCACTGAGAATGCCAACCGCATGCGCATCCCTGTGCTATAGGTGCGGAATGGACTGTCGATAAAATCCCCTAACTCGGAAAATCCCACGATGGAGTCGAAGCGCCGCGTAACCTCTTGTCGTGTAAGTCCGGAGATCACCCCGTTAATAAAGATATTCTCCCTTCCCGTCAGGTCTGGATGGAAGCCAGCCCCCAGATCGATTAAAGCGCCAATCCGACCATGAGTGGAGATATGTCCTTGGGTCGGCTGGCCAACGCCGCCCACCAGCCGCAGCAAGGTAGATTTTCCCGCCCCGTTACGCCCGACCAGCCCGGTCATCCTGCCGGCTGGTACACGAAAGCTCACGTCCTTCAGCGCCCAGAAATATTCCTCAGCCTTCAGCCCGCGGAACCCGCCCAGCACTGCCTCCTGTAGAGTCCGGGGGCGGTCGGACGCATAGCGGCGAAAGCGTTTGCCAAGACCCTCGACAATGATCGGATCGCTCACCTAGAGTTCCTCCGCAAACTGTGCACTGGCCCCTATGAATATCCGGTAACTTACCCATAACAGCCCGGCTGATATCAGGCTAAGCGCCAGAAGTTCCAGCCCTCCAGGTAGCTGACCTTCCAGGAGAATATGCCGGTAGGCGTCAATCAGAATTACCATCGGATTTAACCGGTAAATCATCTGGAAGCGTTCAGGGATGGCGCTTGCGTCGTAAAACACTGGCGACAGGTAAAAACCGAGTAGCAGTACGATTCCCAGCAAGTATTGCGTATCCCGAAAGGTCACATGTAGGGTGGCGACCAAGTATGAAAGGCTGAGCGTGAATAAAAATTGTACGGCAAAGATCACTGGCAGCGCTAATCCGGCAGTATTTAGCGAGATACCATTGATTAATAGAAAAACCAGCAGAATCGGTAGGGCCAATAAATAATGAATGAAGTTAGTTGCTACGGACACGATCGGCAGGATTATTGCGGAAAATCCTGGTCGGCGTATCAATTCCCGGTTGTCCACGATCGCTCCGGTTGCCGCGTAAAGGGAGGCCTGAAACCAATTCCATGCCAGGAGACCGGTAAACAGGAAAGAAGCGTAATTTGGGATATTCAGGGGTAATACAAAGCCGAAGATGAGGCTGAACACCAAGAGCTGCGCCAGTGGGTTTAACAACGACCAGGCGATCCCCAACAGCGAGCGTTTGTAGCGTAGCTTTATGTCGCGAACGATCAGTTCGCGCAGCAGATCGATCAGGTATAAAAAAGAGTTGTTCTGGTTTGGCGCCCTTAAATCTCGCATACTTATCGGCCTATTTCGGTGGACCACTCACTTGTAATGCCAATTTTACGCAAAGATGTGGCGGAATTAATAAATGCCGAAACGAAAGAGACCAAAAAGACGCTCGCTGCGGCACAAACTAGGATAGTAGCAATCTGCCAGGTAACCAATCTGTTATTTGTCATAAGGGAGAACTAGGCAGGCTGTGCAGTTCCTGCGGATGATATGGCTCTGGCAATTCTACGCGCCTCATCATCATCGGGTAGGCGATATACAAAGGGTGCATCGATTGGACTGCAAATAAAGGTCTGAGAAAATGCTTCTGACACTCTATGTTCTATCCGAAACCCTGCAGTTTTAAGCAGGGATGTAACGCAACTAGGGGTTAAACCCCAAAACCAATTTCCATAGCCTTCCTCTGGATTGAAATCATCACTAATACCCGCCTGATGGCTAACCCCAAGTTCGGAGAGGTTCCATAATTTCCGCTCTTTTGGTTTTATCATTGGATAATAAACTGCGGCATTGGGTAATCCGTGAATCTCAGGAATGGTAGAAGTGCGTAGGATTAGTTTTTCTGCACACATTCGTCTCAAGGCGACTAACAAGTCAAACGGACTTGGATGATGATAAAGAACCCCTGTACAGAAAACAATGTCAGTTAAACCCACTTTCGCGATCGTGTCTGGGTGACTGGCGTCTCCAAGAATAAATTCCATTGATGAGTTATACTCTCGTTTCTTCGTTTCAAATTCAGGGGTAGGTCCAAATATATCCACACCCTTTACTGCAATGGCTCCTGCCTCTTCGGCGATAAAAGCATACTCCCCGTTAACGCCCCACATACAGCCTATATCGACGAAGCTTTTTCCAGGGGCATATTTGCGAATATATTCCGGTAAATCTTTATATGCGCCGACATGATCTCCCCGCCAGGCTCTCCAATAACGCCATAAGAGATTGCCTTTACGGTTTTTTAGAAACCTGACCTTGATTTGATAGAACACGCTATTCCGATCCTTTCTTTGTTACGATAGATGTTTGGAAAGTCTTCGTAACATCGTCGTCAGTACCAAATGGTTTTCTGATTCTTGCCTGAGAATTTAGCGTGCAAACGCATCTCGTTCGCAGCAGATATACCACTTTGACTGTGACCTAATCGCCTTACTCGCCATCGTGAAAATAAGAGCGCCCATCCCCCAGAGAGATTCCCGATGATCTCTAATAGAATTAATGAAAGCGGATAATTACTTTTGTGAAGTATGTATTCTTTCAGCCGCCAGAGGTAAGTCAGAGGTAGTTCTACTGCTAATCGAACAAGAGCTCGAAGGTCTTTATATCTCATCAGGGTGGTCAAAATATAGGCTACATGTCCCTTGCTATAGTTGTAGATTTGGCGGCGAAGACTGGACATTTCCCGCCGATGTTTATGCCATACGTACGCTTCTGGTTTGTAATAGATTGAATATCCCATCCTCAAGACCTGATAAAAAATCATGGTATCTTCGCTACATCCAGTAGGTGTGCCAGCTCCCAAGGCCTCGTCTAGCAAACCAATCTCGGAGTGGTTGAAGATATCAGCGCGAAACGCGGCGTTGGCAGTTGCTCCCAGTTCCCACATTGGGACCGCTTTAAAGCGATAAGAGTCGAACCATTTTTTGTCGACAGCTTTTGTCTTGTAACCTCGGCCTAATCCACCATAGGTTTCAAATAAATTTTGCGCTTTGGTTTCCAACTCGAATGGTAAGATGTTCCCGGTAACCACCATTACATCATTTCTTGCGAATGGTTCGATCAGATTTTCCAGCCATCCTGCGGGCATTTCGACATCATCGTCGGTCATCACCACGATCTCCCCCTTACCGTGAAGGATACCAGCGTTCCTGGCATAGGATAATCCTTGACGAGGTTCCTCAATCAAAACGATCTGGGGGAATTCTGCTGTAACAACCGGTGTTTTTCCGGATTTTGGATGATTATCGACCACAATGATTTCCATTGATTTCTGTGTTTGCTGGTTCACTAGGCTGCGCAGGCAGTTTCGTAGATTATCAGGTCGATCATAAGTAGCAATCACTACAGATATATTGGGCTTTAAATTAGAATTTCGTTTTGTGGTTATCCTGTCATCTTGGCAGGAGTCCTCAACATATTCTATTATGCTACTCAACAACTTCTCAGCAGATTCGTTACTAGCAATATCGATTATCTCCATTAATAGGTCTGATAGAATGGCGTCAATCAGCTGCATTTTGCTGATGGTTTGATAGCAATTTTCAATCTGGACATGGCCAATTAACCGATTCTTCCAAGTAATGAAGACCCGAGTACTGAAAAATGCTTCGACTCCCTGAATAAGTTCTAAAGGTTGAGAGATATCAACACTTCGAATTGCGGAGCCCGATCTTGTAGGATTTTCAGAGTGCGATTGTTCTGATAACAATCCAGGTTTATTCGGCAAGGATGAACCATATATTTTGATGATTTTCGTTGTGTTTTTTCTTGACAGATGATATCGTTTTAAACCTTTGATCGATCCCCAAAGTTCGGTAATAATCAGATCCCTTGGGAAATAATCCGGACGGATAAAGGATGCCAATAGACGCCGTAGGTTCCACCACCAAAACCACCAGACTCCCAGGATGAAGATAGAGATGCGTTCATCAGGGTAGAAAATTGCATTGCGCACCAAATAGGAATAGAAACCTATTCCATTGTTAGCGATTTGCTCTCTAAGTTTGTAGTAACTCCGGCGGTGACAATGAAAAACAACGGCGGAAGGTTCGTATACGAGTTTATGGCCTTCCTTCAACGTACGGAAGAAAATATCCAGATCCCCCCCACCATTAGTAACTGTACCAACATCAAGAGCAGGATCAAAAAAGCCAATCTCGTCAAACAGGCTGCGGCGGAATGACATATTCGCACCTGTTCCAAATTTCCCGGCACCGCCGAAGGATTTCGCAACCCCTCGCGATCTAGTTCCAGAGTACCATTTTCGTTCAAAACCGCGTCCAAACCCCCCATATTCTTCAAAATAAATTTGTGCCTTCGTCTCCAGTTCAAATGGAGCGACCAACCCCGTGACTGCCATTACATTAGGATCGTGAGAATAAATATTCACTAATGCCAAGATCCAATCAGAATCAACAATCACATCGTCATCGGTAAATGCCAGAATCTCCCCTCTGCATTCCAGGATCGCTCGGTTGCGTGCCCAGTTCAACCCAGGACGTGGTTCTTGTTCATAGCGCATATTTGGAAAATGATCTTGAACTAGCTGTTTCGTTGCGTCATTCTTGGGGGCGTTATCGATGATCAGGATATCAAGATTCTTATAATTCAGAGCATTCAGTGATCGCAGACATAGTTCAAGTTCTTCGGTTCGGTTACGTGTGCAGACTGCTACGGTCACCAAAGGTAAAAGGTTGCTTGAGAATGAATGCAGGTTTAGGAATAGATCGTTAATGCGAGGCGAGCTTTGACGGATTTGATCTTCCAACCAATCAGCCAACACTTGCCGGAGGATAGCTGTTTGGAGCTGATCAGCAATCGCCTTGCCAATATCTATAGCCCGGCATTGATCTTCTTTGATAGGAACTTCGACATAACCAATCGATCGACTACAAAACTTTACCAGAGCAATGGCCTTCTTATATCCTTGCAATCCATTGATATTTTCGACCGGTTTAGTCAGTTCGAGAGAGAAGATTTTCTTAAGTCCATCCATTTGATAAATTAATCAATAGTCGGAGGATTATTCTTAAAGGAGAACTTCAGATTTAGTCGTTTCATATTCATGCTCCCATTTCTACGGATTGAATGTTTTCTTACCTTCCCGTCAATTTAAAAATCCTCAAAGAAGGAGCAAATAATTTTGGAGCATCTGAGTCGGAGATCATCCACTTATAAAACATTAATAACTGTAACGCTCCTTGTATTATGGCAAATGCAAGTAGAACCGAAAGTGGATGTTGCTTAATGATCACAGTGTAAATTGCCCCTGCGATTAATAAAAGTAAACCAAGCGTTTGCGGTATTAGCCACACTGGGCTGAGCTTGTCATCCTTACTCTTGGGAGTTGCATGGAAGTTTAGCGGCAATCGTAAAACCGCCATAGCCCATGCCAGCAAGTAGATAGGCCAGGTTCCATAAACCAATGCCACCGCCCGGGTCAGGGAGGTCTTGGGGACGGAGTGGTGGCGGTAAAGGCGAAAGGCAGTATGGCGGATTAAAACATCTATCAGCACTAGGGGAGTAATTTGGATCAAATAATTGTGGAAAGCCTCTCTAACTTCCGGTCCCGCAAACATTAATATGGTGATAGTTGCAAACAAGTGCAAAGCCACAACTGGTCCAATCCAGTATTTGGTCATGCGAACCGAATATGACAACCGCTGTCCCCAGGTCAGTCGGCGAAAGACCCGGGGGTAGGTTGTGATCAACAATTCGAACACCCCTCGCGCCCATTTCAGTTGCTGCACAAACCAGGCGGTGAAGGAGGGTGGGGCAATTCCGGGGGCTAAAGGCTCTGCGACATAAGCGCTTTTCCAACCTGCGGCATGCAGCGTAATAGAAGTCGCCAGATCCTCCGCCAGACCAGGCTGGTAACCACCAATGGACTCAAGCGCTTTCCGACGGATTAGTGCGTTGCTCCCCATCAGGGTGGCACCCCCAATACTATCCGCTCCAAACGAAGTGGGGTTATAGAACTCCAGGCTGGTCTCGATGGCTGCCTGAGCTACCCAGCTTTCCTGGCCGTTAGCGAATGTAAGCATGACCTGGACAAAACCAATCGTTGGATCGACGAAATGCTTAATGCTGCGTTCCAGGAAACCCGGCTCGGGAACATGATCTGTGTCGAAAATCGCAATGATATCCCCGTCGGTCTGTTCTAAGGCAGCGTTGACATTGCCGGCTTTGGCGTCCCGATGATCAGAACGCCTCAGATAGCCTGCCCCCAATCGTTTCGCAATGACTTCCAACACTACATCGCTTCCGTCATCCAATAACCAGGTGCGGTGTTCGCCCCGAAGTGCGCAAGCCGCTGCCAGTGTACACTCCACCATGCTGGCAGGTTCCTGGTAGGCGGTCACGAATACATCTACAGTCATTCCTGTAGGCCGTTGTTGTATTTGGTTTGGTTGGCGTGCCCACATATAGAGCAACCAGTTGCCCACCATCTGCATTCCAGCGTAAATCACTGCCGGTATTAGCAATATTAGCAGCCAAATATTATGGTATCGCCCGTCCTTTACCCACCAGCTGAAATAGTAGACCAAAGCGGCAAACCCTAAGGCGATAAAAAAGCGAAGCAGCAATACTTTTACATCGCTTTCACGCGGTCGCAGGCTGTCTTTGCTATCCAAGAATGTGCTCTGTTGCTTAGAGTGTGAAAATAAGTTCATTAATAATCTCCGGGAAGAGAAATAACGCCTTCGTAAATAAAGATAATCTCACTATGGTCATCGGCTCACTTCAGTTGTTTTGAAATATGCTACAGTCTGTTCAAGCCCTTTTTCCAGGCTCACTTTGGAGGCCCAACCCAGATCCCGGGTCACTTTTCTGGCATCCAGGAAAATCCGTCGGGTTTCCCCCAGTTTGGCGGGCCCGTGGACCTCCGGCTGAGGAGACCGGGTGATCGTTTTCAATAGGGTGAAAATCTCGTTTACCGAGGTGCCCCGCCCCGAACCCAGGTTATAGATCCCATTGCTGTTGGTGGATTGCAAAACCAGCAGGTTAGCCCGGGCGCAATCTTCCACATATACATAATCGCGCTCTTGCTGCCCATCTCCGTTGATCACGACCTGCTGACCACCCAGCATCTGCCCGGTGAAAATCGCCACCACCCCCGCTTCGCCATGCGGATCCTGGCGCGGCCCGTAAACGTTGGGGTAGCGCAAGATTACATAATTCAGCCCATAAAGCTGTTGGTATATATAAAGATAATGCTCCACTGTATGCTTACTGGCTCCGTACTGGCAGATTGGGTTGACAGGATGGGTCTCATCGCACGGCAGATATTCTGGCTCGCCATATACTGCCCCACCGGAAGAGATGTACACAAAGCGCTTTACTCGGAATTTCTGAGCGCACTCAATCAGGTTGATTGATCCGAGGATGTTGATCTCTGCGTCAAAAAGAGGTTCGGCGACAGAACGGCGTACATCCATCTGGGCGGCATGGTGATTCACATAATCGGGCTGTTCTTTCTCGAACACTTTCACCAGCTGAGGGCTACGGATATCCATCTCATAGAAAGTTGCTGCTGGGTTCAAATTACTCAACCGTCCGGTGGAGAGGTCATCTACCACCACCACCTTATGTCCGTTGGCGATGTATGCATCTACCACGTGCGAGCCGATAAACCCAGCTCCGCCGGTTACTAGGACTTTCACCACTTTCTACTCCTGCCTACCATATGGCTCATCATGGCGGGTGTCTCCTCTGGTAGTACACTCCCCACCCCTGAAACACCCACGGTATGGTTTGGAATGTAGCAACAGATCTAATCTGATACGGGACTGCAGATGTAGTACATCTCCAACCGTCCTCGCTCTTCGCAAGACACATCTGAGCGTTTGTTCGCCTGACCCAACCCGGTGAGCCCCAGCTGGAAGTCAACAGGTTGAGTGCCATCTGTTAAACGCACTGGCAGGTTATACATCAAGCCACCTGCTCTATATTGATTAACGAATGGTTAACCGGAAAGTTACAATCGCTGATCTATTGTTGATATCAATAATCAGGGATATCCTGGTCTCCAGCCAATAATTCTCCTATGCTTTTGACCTTGCCTTTTCCCCCCACTATGTGCTATAAAATCCTTAATCACGCCCCTTATTCATTTCTTCCTGTATCCCCCACCTCCAGGAGACTCCCATGGCACTTCAAGGTAAAGGCTACTTCATCTGGCAGATCCCCAACTGCGAAAACGGCGACCCGAACGCCATCGCCGCCCTGGCCCAGAACGCCCAATTCACCCACGTGCTGGTCAAAATTGCCGACACCAAATACTCTTACAATATCTACAACAGTGTCGACATGGTACCACCACTGGTGCAGGCCCTGCGCGCCCGGGATGTTAGTGTATGGGGTTGGCATTATGTCAAAGGCGATGATCCTATTGCAGAAGCAGATAAAGCGATTGAACGCGTCCAACAATTCAACCTGGATGGTTACGTAATTGATGCCGAAACCGAGTATAAAGAACCTGGTAAGGCTACCGCAGCCACAAAATTTATGAACCGGCTGCGGGCTGGCTTGCCTAATACCATGGTCGCTTTGAGCTCTTATCGATACCCATCTTATCATCCCCAACTGCCCTGGCGTGAATTTCTTGAGAAGTGCGATCTGAATATGCCTCAAGTATATTGGCTGTTTGCCCACAATGCTGGCGATCAGCTCACCCGCTGTGTGCATGAATTTCAAGCCCTGACGCCCTATCGCCCGGTCATTCCTGTGGGAGCTGCTTTTAGAGAACATGGTTGGGAGCCTGCTGCCGGCGAAGTCCTGGAATTCTTGCATACTTCTCAAAGTCTCAATCTCAGCGCTGCCAACTTTTACAGTTGGGATTCCAGTCGTACTTATCTAGATGAAGTATGGAATACCATCCATGATTACCCTTGGGGTACAACTCCTGTACCGCCAGATATCACTACCCAATATATCGCAGCCCTCAATACCCATGATCCTGAACAGGTTGTCAATCTGTACAATTCAACAGCCGTTCATGTCACCGCCGCACGAACGATACAGGGCCACCCAGCTATTCGAATCTGGTACCAATCAGTATTTAATCAGTTGCTTCCTAATGCCGTGTTCACCCTTACTGGATATTCGGGCAGTGGGAATTCCCGTCATTTCACCTGGACGGCGGTTTCTAATCTAGGCAGCGTGCAGAATGGGAACGACACCATTGGTTTGAGTAATGGCAGGATAGCCTATCATTATTCATTCTTCACAATTTCCTGAAGATATGTGAGTTCGGGTTCAGGGCTGGCTTGATCCTCTTAGCCGATATCCCGGGCTGAAGTAAAGATCAAGATCACTTCTATTGGTCTATGTGATCGGTCGTGGAATCTCCCACGGAACTGTCAGGCCAATCACCCGGTCGCCTTCCTTTAATTCCAGGATTGGTTTACCCCGCGCCGCTCTTCCCTGGCGAGTCGCTTCGTCGAAACGGCATGTTTTCGGCGCCAGTTCAGCCAGATGTAGCGTAAAGCGGGTTGTGCGTTTGCCCACCACGGTTCCAACCAGGTTTACATCTTTCGGCAATCGCCAGGCGATAACCCCTTGCCCGTAACGCCCTTGTCTGGGAAATTGTGAGATTGGAACCCGCTTTCCTGAGCCGTCTGAAGCTACCATAAACACTTCGCCGCGTTTCGGAACTAACTCGAGCCCAACCACGCGATCCCCATCCTGCAATTTAATCCCCATTACACCAGCCGCCACCAGTCCCATTGGGCGGACGTCTTCTTCTGAAAACCGGATTGTCATACCATACTTGGTTGCCAGCAGAATGTCAGCGCGCCCATCGGTTAATGTGATCCACCCTAATTGGTCATCCTGGTTGATTTTCACGAAAACGAAAGGCTGGGCTGTCGGGCCAGGTAATTCTTCTAACCCAGATTTCTTAACCATGCCTAGGCGGGAGGCCGTTAGAACGAAGTGCCCTTCAAGTCGTTCTTCCTTCGAGGGAGCGGCAAAAAGTGCCGCTAACCTATGACTGGTCGTTAGAGGAGAGATCTTGTGGAAGGGAGTCCCTTCACTTGGCTTTCCGACTTTGGGCAAGAGATGCATCGGAATTGCTGCAGCTTCTCCGTTTTCGGCCACCAGGTATAGTGTGTCGCGCGTATTGACCCTCACCAATAGATTGGCAACATCACGCCCGCTCAGTCGCGGTAGCTTTTCCTCTAAGGTCCTGGATACCAGACCTTCTTCAGTCGCCATCACCCATACGAATTCTTCAGGAACTAAGTCAGTTGCCGTGAGAAAGGAGGCCTTGGTCTCACCCTCCTCGAGCTGGACAATGTGTGTGCGTCGCGCGTCTCCGAAGGCATCCTTTACAGCGTTCAATTCGTCTGCTACGATTAGGCGCATTTTTCTTGGAGAGCGCAATAGCCCTTGCAGCTCTTTAATCCTGGCCTTGACCTCCTTATATTCCTCTTCAATTTTTTTTCGCTCCAAGGAAGCTAACCGGCGTAGCGGCATATCCAGGATCGCCCCTGCTTGGGTGTCACTTAATTTGTAGCGCCTCTTCAATCGCGTTCGAGCTGTTTCGGCGTCAGGTGAACGCCGGATCAGCGCAATCACATTATCCAGGTTTTTAAGGGCGACCCTCAGACCTTCCAGGATGTGAAGCTGTTGGCGGGCACGTTCTAGATCGAACTCGCTTCGCCGTCGTACAATTGTCAGGCGGTGTTGGATGTAAACGCGCAAGGCCTGCTTGATGCCTAATAAACGCGGTTCGCCCTCAACCAAAGCCAGCATAATAATACTAAACGTGCTACGCATCTGGGTGCTCTTGTACAACTCTCGCAGCACAGCCTCTGGATCTGCCGACTTAGTGAGTTCAATGACAATTCGCATCCCCTGGCGGTCGGATTCGTCCCGTAAATCAGTGACACCATCCAACCGTTCCTCTCTTACCAGCGAGGCGATTCGCTCTATCAAGGAGGATTTGTTGGTCATGTAGGGAAGTTCCGTAACGATAATCTGGTTACGACCGCGGCTCATTTCCTCTACATGAGCGCGCGCCTGCACTGTTACCCGCCCACGTCCGGTGGCATAAGCGCTGGCCAGGGTATCTTTCTCTGATTCTTGAATGATCACGCCGCCCGTAGGGAAATCCGGACCTTTGATAAATTGCATGAGATCATCGACATTGATGTCGTCCTGTTTTTCCCAATTTTTAAGCATGTAGGTCAACGCATCCACCACTTCTCC
>Ga0307435_1000176_pt1 | contig 28105 bp, 14 predicted proteins | sample SalMarWE160470MG_FD_202164 | JGI IMG/M metagenome (GOLD analysis project Ga0307435, IMG submission 202164) | Salt marsh sediment microbial communities from the Plum Island Ecosystem LTER, Massachusetts, United States - WE1604-70 | ecosystem: Environmental > Aquatic > Marine > Intertidal zone >... | reverse complement strand
CTTTGCCATTCTTTGGATCACTTAGATCCTCACTTAAAGCCCGGTCAACCAGCTGGGGGTCATCGGATTTTAAGGATTTCCGTACCCGCCGGTATGGTGTTTCGATAAAACCGTATTCGTTGACACGGGCGAAGCAAGCCAGACGTCCGATCAATCCGATATTTGGACCTTCGGGAGTCTCGATCGGGCAGATGCGTCCATAGTGAGAGTGGTGAACGTCGCGCACGTCAAATCCAGCCCGCTCACGGCGTAGACCGCCTGGTCCCAGAGCAGAAAGAGTTCGCTTGTGACGCAATTCGGCCAGAGGGTTGGTCTGATCCATAAATTGCGAAAGCTGGCTGGATCCGAAGAACTCCCGCAAAGCTGCAACCACTGGTCGAATATTGATCAAGGTGATAGGAGAAAGCTGGTCCTGGTCACGAATTGACATACGCTCTTTGATAACCCGTTCCATTCGACGTAAGCCAATACGAAGCTTGTTTTGGATCAGCTCACCAACCGTCTTGGCGCGACGATTTCCTAAATGATCGATGTCATCTGGGGCCTGAACCCCATTATTGATAGCAATCATACGGCTTACCAGTCGCACAATATCCCATTTGGTGATCGTACGATGTGTGATAGGTACATGTTCGTATAGATCCAGCTTCTGATTTAATTTGTAGCGACCAACTCGCTCCAGGTCATAATGGCGTTGGTCAAAGAGTTGCTCTTCGAGAAATTCGCGCGCATTTTCAAGCGTGGCTGGATCGCCTGGGCGCATACGGCGAAAGAACTCTAAAAGGGCTAACTCGGCAACACTCAAACCCTGGCTTAAATCCCAATCCGGCTCTTGAGCCAGTGTGGAAGCGATGAGCATTCGATCAGGATTGTTGTCGACATCTCCGAAAAGCTCGAGTAACTCTTCATCTGTGCCCTCTTTAATCAGCGATTCTTCTGAACCATCATTAACCACCGCCAGAGCACGTAGGAAAATGGTGATAGGGACCGTACGTTTGCGATTGAATCGCAACGTCAGGTAGTCGCTCTTACGGGTTTCGAATTCCATCCAGGCGCCACGGTCCGGAATTAGTTTGGCGATTGCCAATGGGCGACCTGTCGATCGATCGATAGACGCCTCGAAGTAAACCCCGGGCGAACGGATCAACTGTGAAACCACCACCCGCTCTGTTCCATTGATTATGAAGGTGCCTTTTTCGGTCATCTCGGGGAAATCACCCAAGAAAATGTCCTGTTTGATCGGCTCAGGTACATCCGGCCCAGCCAATAACACCGAGACGTAAAGCGGGGAGGCGTAAGTCAGGTCACGCTCCACACATTCTTCGATTGTGTGTTTCGGTTCATCAAACCAATAAGTTAATCCCCATTGGACGGATTCTGGAGTCCGGCTTGGGAAATATAATCTCATGCCCTTGTTATATGATTCGATCGGCGAGATCTCGTGAAACAGGTCAGCAAGCCCTTCTACCTTGAGCCTCTTGAAGGATTCCAGTTGAACCTCGATCAAGTCAGGCAATTCGAGGCTGACCTCGATACGGGCATAAGATTTCGTATTTGCATAAGATGCCATTAATTTTCTCCTGATATTTCAAGCAAACCAAATACCAATACGCGAAAAACGTAAAACGTATAGGGAGGATTCTCCAATACGTTTCACGAAGTGGTTTGAGTCAATAGATTCTCTGTCAATCCATCTAGTGAAAGATTGTTAGGGTCTAATAGACGAACAATTATTATACCAATTATATTATATATGGTCAATATCAAATTTTTCGTTTTGGATCGCAATCTTAATGAATTTTCCCATCCTGAAAAATAAATTATATCACCTTCTGCGTTATTTTTGATAAAATGATGACTATGACCTCATTTCCTTCCGATTACAAATCCGGTTTTGTAGCACTGATGGGTCCACCCAATGTAGGTAAATCCACGCTCATGAACGCTGTCCTTGGGGAGAAAATCGCCGCAGTCTCGCCCTGGCCTCAAACTACACGCCAGCGGCAAATGGGTATCCTAACCCTTGATAATGCCCAGATTATTTTCGTGGATACCCCTGGGGTTCATCGCCCCTTGCACAAGCTCGGTGAACATATGAACGAAGAGGCTACCGATGTTTTGCATGAATGTGATCTGACCTTATTTGTTGTGGACGTCAGCCGCTCACCCAATGAAGAAGATCGTATACTGGCGGAGGCGGTTGCAGATCATGAACGAGTTATACCCGCCATCCTGGTCCTGAATAAGGTTGATCTGGTAGATGAACCCGTTTTAGAAGACCATCAATCGGCTTATCTAGAAATCCTTCACCCGGTCCAAGAATCAATTCCTATCTCTGCTACCCTTGGAGACAACTTGGATAAACTCCTTCCATTAATCATAACTCGTCTTCCAGAAAGCCCCCCTTTCTTTCCCCAAGACCAGCTCACCGACCTGTATGAACGTGAAATTGCTGCTGATCTCATTCGTGAATCTGTTATCTTTCATTTAAGAGATGAAGTCCCTCATAGCGTCGCAGTAAGAATTGATGAATACAAAGAACGAGATCATCACGGCGCGTATATTGCTGCTACTTTATTCGTTGAACGAGACTCTCAAAAAGGTATTGTCATTGGTCAGGGCGGAAGTATGTTGAAAAAAATCGGTACCGCTGCCCGTAAAGAGATTGAATCGATGAGCGGCCGAAAAGTCTACTTACAATTAAGGGTAAAAGTTCGCAAGAATTGGCGAAATGACGAATCCGCTTTGAAACTGTTTGGTTTTGGTCGCTCAAAGGTGAAGTAGATATCAGCTATCCTTTCTTCCAGTAATTAGGTCCAGGAGGTCATCATGACCTATTTCTTCATTGGGATTGCCTTGATTATCGCCTTGTTTGATTGGGCAGCTGTAGCTGCAAACTGGAAGGCCATCCGATATATAACCAAACCGGGTGTCATTATCCTCCTGCTGGTGTGGTTGGGTGATAACGATGCCTTCGCTGGACCCATGCTCTGGTTTAGTGGCGGTTTGGTTTTTTCTCTGGCGGGTGATATCCTGCTCATTTTGCCGCGTGAGCCATTTATTCCTGCGCTATTAGCTTTCTTATTTGCTCATGTCTCATACATAATTGGTTTCAACTCCTCACCACCCCCTGTTAATTGGCCTGGTATTATCCTCGCCTTGATTGTGATGATAACCGGGATACAAATCTTTCGACGACTTATCAATAATATGCCATCAGACCTTGTGAGAAAATTGCGAATTCCCCTCCTGGCTTACACAATCGTGATCAGCCTGATGTTACTCTCTGCTCTTCTTACCTTGGTGCGCCCCGAGCCCCCTTCTCCTGGGAGTTGGAACGCCTATCCGGCCTTGCTGGTAAGTGCGGGTGCTCTGCTCTTTTTCCTCTCAGACACTTCGCTTGCTTGGAATAAATTCGTTAAATCCTTTCCCTACGCTAGCTTGATAGTCATGGTGACATATCATTTGGGTCAGTTCGGAATCATCCTGGGAGCATATCTACATTTTCCTATCTGACAGATATCCCGTAAAAAATCAGATTATTGGGAAATTTCTTGGTTGTTGCTCACCTAAGCCACCCCGTAAGAGACATCATGATATTGGGAGCATAAGTAGGAGGGTTCTGCAATACCGCTCACTACTTATGCCCCGGTTAGCTTCCTGTCAGGTGTATTCAAGGGACTCAATCCGTATTTTGCGATTCATCCGGGGGCAGAATCGCAGGTTCTGAGGGTTCCTCGACCCTGCTCGCAGGAGAAATCCCTGGGCCAGGTGGTGTGGCGGTGACTGATGATTCGATGCCGGTTGGGGGGTAGGTTTGCGTGCCGAAACGGGTGAGGATCACAGCTCCCAGCCCTAACATTCCAACCATAACCGGAAATAGCCAACCAACACAGGGTATCACTTCATTGGCACCATCTACGACCAATGCCAGAATAAAGGTTCCGATTCCAGCCGCAACTGCTACTGGCCAATCCTGTTTGAGCATCTCCGCCATTCGCCGGCCAACCTCGAAACCAATCACAATTCGGCCAAAAAACCAGGCTACTACCATCGCCAAGGCACCCACTAGACTAATCGGGATCAATATTATCGTGATGGCAATCCCAATTAAAAGAAGCGGCGCGATCACCGTGGTAATGAGTCCAATCCCACCAACTAAAACCGGTTGGCTGACGATGGCGTCTGCCGTCCGGTGAGTAGCAGCAGGTAAGAACATCACTACCAGAACCGCCAGGGCTGCCCATAGGAAAGTCCTGAAGAAGAACCACATCACACTCCAAATTGGCATCACACTTAACCGCACGTTTTGCGCAGATGGTACCGTCACCCCCGGAAATTCAAAATGAAAAGGCGTTTGAAACCCGTTGACGACCTGACCTTCTACACGCGAACCTTTATCCCGATTAAGCGTGGCTGCTAATGTAGTTAGGTCCCCTTCAACTACAGCCAGCTGGCCAAGATTTACCACACCTCCAAACCCAACCACATTCCCAGTGATCTGTCCATCGATATTTAAAGTGCCGCCCAATAAGACCACATCTCCATTGACTTGAGAACCCTTTTCAAGCGTAGCTGACCCCCCGAATATTAAAAGATTGCCATCCAAGGTATCTCCGTTGGTAAGTATGAAGGTACCTCCTGCTACGATTTTGTCATCCTGGAATCCCTTCGCGTATGCAGGGCCTGGAAGTGCAAAAGTAGCAAGCAATACGATGACGAAAATGAAGTTAAATATTCGCTTCATGGTGTAATCCTCCGATGTTGAAAAACCTGATGAAGTGAAAATATCCATAGAAGGCTGAGCAAGCCAAGTCCCGCTGCTACCGCAGCCCAATACACAGGTGCCACCAATCCAAAGGTGATATCCATAATAGTAACCATTAGATCTCCTGCAGCAATTATCATGGATACGAAATCTGTCACCCGAAAAATCCAAATGAAGAGCAATTGCGTCGGCATCTCGACGGTTGCAAAGATCTGAGTAACCATCAGCCCCAGGAACAACACGGCTCCCGCGATACTTACCATTAAGGTGATCCAGGACTGTTGCCGTTCTTTTTTGTAACGCTCCTGCCTAAGTTGAGCTTTTTGGCGGGCTCTCCAGCGAATCGTGAATCCCGGAGAAGGCTCGATAGGAGTAACTTCTTCAAATAAGGTTTGAACACCCGACCATGCCGCTGAAAGCTGTCGGCACGACTCACAAGTTTCTAAGTGCGCTTGTAATGCCCGAGATTGATCAGGTGAAAGGGGTTCTTCGGAAAATAACCATTGTTCAAACGGCTGGTGATTCATGGCGTATCCTTTCCGCTTGGCTGTACTGAGAATGTTGTTCCATCCACAATTGGGCTAATTCCTTCCGGGCCCTATGCAAACGACTCTTGACCGCACTTAATGTAATTTGCAGTGAATCGGCAATTTCGTTATATGAGAAGTCATACCAGTAATACATGACCACCGCAGCCCTATCAGTAGGGTTTAGTGAGGTTAACAACTTTCGTACTCGTTGTTGTTCTTCGGAAATGCTGAGAGTGACCTCGGGGTTTGGGGTAGGGTCCCTTAGTTCCTGGTATGGAAGGTTTTCGAGGGGCACCATCGTCATCCTTCGACGCCGCAGTTGATCGATGCAATGATGAGCAGCGATCGATAACAACCAAGTTGAAAAGGATCGCTTTTTATCGTAATGACGTAAAGATTTGTAAGCTCGCAAGAAAGTCTCTTGAGCTGCATCTTCGGCTTCATAAGGGTCACCTAACATACGGTAACATAAGTTATACACCGCGGTTTGGTAAGACTCCACCAGTTGACTGAAAGATTCCGGATCACCTCTCAGAGCGTTACTGAGATATTCCGTTCCATTAATTTGCACTGCATTCTCCCGAAAGCCAGCGAATTGAAGAACGGTCATCTTCCCATATCCAATGTTGGATCCACCAGCGGTGTGAGATTCCAACGTCTAACCTGCTTCAATTCGATTAGGATTTGCGATGAATCCTTCTACTCAAGTATACGAAAAAAAGTGAACAGGGTTGCACGAATCATATCGAGGCTTTGACCTCAAAAATCCCGCCAGGTAAAGCAGATACCTGGCGGGATTTCTCGTCATCTTGCGATATATTAATTGGGTGGGAATGTCGATCTCTTCCTGATAAACTTTAACCTTCAGTCTGCAGGGGTTGGATGCGGCGCGGCCACTTCCTCATCTTGAGTGATTGGCTCCGCGACCACCGCCTGTTCGAGATCCTCCTGCTTCTCTTTCTCTTTCATCTCTTTCATTCTTTCGACATCTGCAAATCCCGGCTCTGAAAAACGTCCCGGATCAAACCCGGTCCCTGCTGGGATCAATTTGCCGATGATCACATTTTCCTTGAGACCATAGAGCGGGTCTTCGCTCGCTGCTATAGCCGCGCCAGCCAACACTTTGATGGTATGTTGGAAGGAGGATGCTGATAGGAAAGATTCAGTGCTCAAGGATGCCTTTGTTATTCCCAATAAGATTTCGATGAACTTCGCTGGACGTTTGCCTTCGGCAAGCAGACGCTCGTTTTCACGTTTCAACTCCAAGAGATCCACCAAGTCGCCGGGAAGAAAGAACGCATCACCAGGTCGTGTGACTTGTACCTTGGACATCATCTTGCGAATAATCACCTCAAAATGCTTGTCGTTGATATTTTGTCCCTGAGATCGGTAGACTTCCTGCACTTCGTTTAACAAATAAACCTGACAGGCTGCCCGACCCTGGATTCTCAGAATGCGGTGAGGATTGAGAGAACCCTCAGTTAGCGGTTGCCCTGGCGTGACATTGTCTCCATCACTGACCAAAAGACGGGCGTTGCTTGGTATTTCGTACTCTGCCTCCTGGCGATTCTCATATGAGACGATCACTTTATCCTGGGTATCGCCTTTACCCTTCTCGATGCGTATGCGACCGGCATTCTGCGCCAAAGTGGTGGCTTCGTCGCCTAATTTAGCCAGGACATCACCTTCTTTTACTTCGTCCTGGTCCTTCACTTCGATGGTCCAGTCAGGAGGCAGGTCATACTCATCGCTGACCATCTCGCTGTGGAGGACCCTTACCACTCGCAGGTCACTGTATCGATCAGACTGTTCCACATGAGCCGTTCCTGCGATTTCGGAGACAACCGCTTCACCCTTTGGAGTCTTTCGGGCTTCAAACAACTCTTCCACACGTGGAAGACCAGTAGTGATATCACCAACTGCGGCGACACCACCGGTGTGGAAAGTGCGCAGGGTTAGCTGCGTACCTGGTTCACCAATGGATTGAGCTGCCACAATCCCAACGGCCGCTCCTACATCCACCATCTTTCCCCGTCCCAGGTCCATGCCGTAACATTTACCGCAAATACCGTGATTCAATTCACAGGTCAGGGGAGAACGGACTTTTATTTCGTCCACCCCAGATGCGGTTATTCGGCGGACGACCTCGTGGTCCAATACTTCATCCCGTTCAACCAGTACCTCACCAGTGTTCGGATCAACCACGCGCTCAGCCGCCAGGCGTCCAAATAAGCGACTTCCTAATGACTGTCCAGCGACGTAGTCTGAACGCCGGATGTAAATCCCATCGAGAGTTCCGCAATCCTCCTCATTGATAATCACGTCCTGGGCAACATCTACCAAACGGCGGGTGAGATATCCAGCATCAGCCGTTCGAAGCGCCGTGTCTGCCAAACCCTTGCGGGCACCATGAGTAGAAATGAAGTATTCCAATGCGGATAAACCTTCACGGAAATTCGAACGAATGGGAAGTGGAATGATACGCCCGGATGGGTCGGCCATCAAACCACGCATACCGGCTAGCTGTGAAATCGGTTGGAAACCCCCTTTTGTCGCTCCTGAATTTGCCATCGTGGCCAGGTTGCCATTTGGGTCCATCGAGTTTTTAACCGCATTGGCGACTTGATTGGTCGTACGCTGCCAGATTTCGATCAAGAGTTCATTTTGCTCTTGTTCAGTTAGCAATCCGCGTCGGTAATCGCGCTGAGCTGCCTCTGCTTCTTGCAGTGCTTTGCTGATAATCTCGGTCTTTTCCGGCGGGACAGTGATATCAGAAACCGCCAGCGTGTAACCTGAGCGCGTTGCGTAAGAGAATCCGATGTCCTTAATCAGGTCAGCTACTTCTGGGGTAGCATCTTCCCCGCAAACCTCATAAACATCAGCCACCAGATCTTTTAAACCGCCCTTGTCCAGCACCCAGTTGACAAATTGGATCTCCTCCGGCAGGATGCGATTAAATATCACACGACCCACGGTAGTATCGATTAATCTATCTTGTGGTTCCAGCAGACGGGTGCCTTCATCGTCATACCAAGTGCGAGTCAACAGGCGTATGTTTGCATGTATCTCAACCTGGGTCAGGTTGTAAGCCATCTCGACCTCTTCCGCGTTGGCAAAAACGCGCCCGTCTCCCCTATGTTCTCTGATGTCGTCAGCTTTGGTGAGGTAGTAGACACCCAAGACCATATCTTTTGCTGGACTGATAATTGGTTCTCCATCGGCTGGCTTCAGCAGATTTCTTGTAGAAAGCATCAGCTGGCGGGCTTCCCAGATTGCTTTTCTGGATAAGGGTACGTGTACAGCCATCTGGTCGCCATCGAAGTCAGCGTTGAATGCGGTTGTCACCAGAGGATGTAGCTGGATCGCGCTACCCTCAATAAGCACCGGCTCGAAGGCTTGGATACCCAGTCGGTGCAACGTGGGGGCGCGGTTGAGCAGCACTGGCCGTTCTTTGATTACTTCTTCGAGTACTTCCCATACCTCAGGCCGGTTACGCTCAATAAACCGCTTCGCGCCTCGAACGTTGGCAGCATAATTATGAGATACAAGGCGTGAAATCACAAATGGCCGGAAGAGTTCTAGAGCCATGCTCTTTGGTAAACCGCACTGGTAGAGTTTCAAGCTTGGCCCCACCACGATCACCGATCGACCAGAATAATCAACGCGCTTGCCTAACAGGTTTCGTCGGAAACGCCCTTTCTTTCCTTTTAGCATATCGCTGAGAGATTTGAGTTCCCGTCGGCCTCTCCTCGATAGGGCTTTACCTCGTTGGGAATTATCAATCAACGAATCAACTGCTTCTTGTAGCATACGCTTTTCGTTGCGGACAATCACGTCCGGCGCGCCAAGTTCCAGCAAACGCTTAAGGCGATTGTTACGGTTGATTACGCGCCTGTACAGGTCATTCAAGTCTGATGTAGCAAACCTACCACCATCAAGCTGCACCATAGGTCTAAGGTCAGGCGGAATGACCGGCAAAACAGTCAAAACCATCCATTCTGGCCGGTTTCCGGATCTGCGGAAAGCTTCGACCACTTTCAAGCGTTTAGTGGCTTTCTTGCGCTTTTGTTTACTCTTGGAAGTGCGTAACTCATGCCATAACTCATCGGCTAATTTATCAAGGTCAATCCTTCGCAGGATGTCATAGAATGCCTCCGCACCCATATCCGCCCGAAAAACCTGACCCCAGCGCGACTTTAATTCCCGGTAACGTGTCTCGCCCATAAAGGTTAACGGGCGCAGTTCGAGGAGTTCATCACGAAGGCGTGAGTTCTCATCGCGCGCCGCTAGGGCTTGATCTTCGAGCTGGTTGCGCAAATCTTCCATACCCAGGTCAGCTTCAGAACGCAGCTTTCCGATATCAAGATCGACATGCTCTATTTCACGCTGTCTTTGTTCTTTGAGTTCACTTTCCAACTCTTCCAGACGTTCTTTGACAATCTTCTGAACGTTTGAGATGTGTTGGTTGGCGATCTTTTCTCCTTCTTTCACGACGACCATATCGGAGTCAGGAAAGTGGATCTCTGCACGGGCTACCTCGTTCATCTGTTCCTGCAATGTCTTTTCCAGGCGTTGCCCTGCGTTGATGATCGGATCGAGTCTCTCAGCGACTGCCTCGTCGAAGCTCTTTTCTATTTCTTCCTTACTTTGTTTTAATTCACCAAGGTTACGGTCACGCGCCGCTTTAATCTCTGCGATCTTGGAGTTGATCCGAGAGCCTTGTTCACGCTCTGTAAGCATGATTTTCTCTTCGAGTCGTTTTAAGGCCTTTTGGCGAGCATCTTCGTCAACATAAGTCACCACATACTGAGCGAAGTACAACACGCGATCGAGATTACGACGCGAAATATCCAACAACAACCCTAGATATGAAGGAACACGGCGTGTGTACCAAACATGAGCGACAGGCGCCGCTAACTCAATATGACCCATCCGCTCACGACGTACAGAAGACCGGGTAACTTCTACGCCGCATTTATCACATACGATACCTTTATAGCGAATGTTCTTATATTTTCCACAATAACACTGCCAATCGCGAGTCGGTCCGAAGATAGCTTCACAAAATAAACCATCTTTCTCAGGACGTAAACGCCGGTAGTTTATTGTTTCGGGTTTCTGCACTTCACCATACGACCAACTCCGGATGGTCTCCGGTGAAGCCAGGCTGATACGAAGTGCGGTCAACCCCTTAGTTTCCACTCAAGTGCCTCCTGATTCACAGTAATAATTTAACGCCAGAATCTTCCCAGGCATATCTCCCCCGCTACAGCCATTATTGGTGCTGTTTAATGTACCTGAAGTGCATATGCTCTAATCGATTTGCTCGGAACTATTTGAAATAGGAGTTACGAATTTAGAGGTTTCCTGGATTTTGGGCTCACTTCACCCGCTCAATACCCAGATAGATCCTTCTATTACGTAAGTCCACTGAAAAAAAACCTAATGCCACTCTTGATATCAATAAAACAAGCAAAAGCAAGCGTATGAGACCTCGTCCTCAAACGCTCGCCGAAGCTTTATCTGTGCTTGATTTAACATGCAAAGAAATTATAACAAGAGATATCCACTTTAGTCAAGGGCAAGTTCGCTTTGTGTTTGGTGCAATGGAATTGCTAAGAAAAACGTGCTGCCTTTTCCGAGCTGGCTTTCAAACCATACTCTTCCACCGTGTCTTTCAGCAATAGATTTGACAATTGCTAACCCAAGACCAGAGCCACGTTCGCTTCTTACGGTTTGACGAGATGCACGGTAAAACTTTTCAAACATGCGTTGTTGATCCGCTGGAGATATACCAATGCCAGTATCTTCTACCTCAAACACTAGCTGGTCGTTATGTACTTCTAAAACTATTTTGACTTCTCCACCAGGCTCAGTAAATTTGATGGCGTTCTCTACCAAATTGTGAAAGGCCTGTTGCAACAATGCCCGATCAGCTTCAATCAGAGGGATTTCTTGCTGGTCAACTACAACCGTCAATTTAATGCGTTTTTGATCTGTTCGAGACTGAAATTCGCTGACAACCCTTTCGATCACATCTTGAACTGATATTTTTTCCAACTGTAATCCTACCCCAGCTTCGATTCGGCTTAGATCGAGCAGGTTGTTTACCAGGCGATCCATATTTTCTACGCTCTCGGCGATTTTCTCCAGGTAATTAGATTGCTGGTCGTTGAGTTCGCCAACCATCTTAAGCATAGTCGTATATCCACGGATCAATGTCAATGGGGAACGCAAATCATGGCTTACTGTGGACACAAACTCTGATTTTAAAGCATCAAGCTTTTTGAATTGAGTAACGTCACGAAGAATGCAAACTCTGCCCACTCGGCGCCCCTCTGCAACCACGGATGAGGTTGTCGCCAGTAAAATCTGTCCATCAGGAAGCACGATTTCAGCAGATTGTTTTTCCTTCGAAGATATGCGCAATAATTTAACCAATGGCTCGATGGAGATTATTCTATGAATAGGCTGGTCTCTGCTCGCTTCCATGTTAATACCCAGCATCTGCCATGCCGCTGGATTCGCCAACAAAAGGCGATCCTTCGAATTCGTCACTAAAACCGGATCTGGAGTGGAGGCCAAGATCGCCTCTAATCTCTGACGCCCAATTTCAGCACCTAAAAAGAGATGGGCGTTAGCCACTGCTAAGGCTGCCTGACTTGCTAAGGTAGATATATATCTTATTTCTTGGTCTTCGAATTGGTGGGAATGATCAAAGGCAATCCACAAAACCCCATAGAAAAGGTTTTCATGTCGAAGCGCGACAGCTATCAATGCTGATGGACGAGGGATGCTTTGGGAAAATGCCAAAATACGGGGCCTGGTCAAATTTGTCAATATCAGCCGGTCTTGGCGGCGCGTTAAGGTTAACACTTGATCATCCAAGTATCGATAGGTGTCGCCTGCCGAACCAACCCCGTAATAAGATGAAGAGGCTTTATCCCCATCAAGGTCTGGGACTACTGATGGTGCTAACACTACTCGAACAGAGGCAGCCCCGGTGAGTAATGCTGATTCGAGTACAGGTTTAAGAGACTCCTCCAACTCGAGATTAGAGGCTACCCCTTGACTTACTAACAGTAGGCGATTGAGCTCGTCAAGTCGGTCTTCCAAGCTTCTTCGCATCTGCTCGAAGGCCTTCCCCAGCTGCCCAACTTCATCCTCTCCACTTACATGTAAAGGTATATCAAGCTGTCCATGAGACATCCGGTCAGCTTCTATTGCTAAGGTCCGTAAAGAGTTCGTTACCCGTCCTAAACCATATCGTATAAAAACAATAGTCAGGAGAGATGAAATGATGATCATAAATAACAGCGGAGTGGCAATATTAATAGCCTGCTGTTGCGTATACCGGACAGGCACACTCATGATTACTGACCAGCCACGCCCACTTCCGGAAGCAATATAGATCCATTGGGCAGCTTCATCGTTTGACAGTTCACGAAATAATGAGGAGGTGAGGTCTGTTCGCCCGGTATATACCGTCATCAACTTGTCGGGGTTGGGGTGGTAAATAATGCGCCCGCGTTCATCGATTAAAATCCCTTTGCCATGGATATCTGATAAGCTCTCGAGACTGGCCAATAATTGTTTCCCAAAAAGATTTTCCGATAAGTCGCTACGGCCAATGATTACTCCCATTGGCTCCGCGCCTGTCTCTGGTTGGATAGCTGTTAAGAACGATATGATCGCGGTTTTCACACCCGGTTTTGGGGGAACAGTAAAGGTTTGGTTCAATACAACTTGATTTAAAGCAAGATCAACACCATTTAATTCGTCCGGGGTTAAACCCAGTTCATCCTCATTTTTTTCCGGATAGCTGCTAATCAGATTACCGCCTCTATCAAAGACGATCAGCTGGGTGAAATAAGGCACAGTCAGGATCTCCTCACCCAGGATTTTATACAAATCTTCTCTGGAACTTTCTACGAGACGGGGATTCATAGCCAGCCCATCCAGCAGGTTTTGGCCCGATTCCATGAAAATTGGTACGCTCTTAGCTGCTATTTCAGCGATATTAGACATTCGATCTGCCAATATCTGCGTGGTGGCATTACTAGCCACTATCCAGTCGCCAACCATTAAGACAATCATCAGCAGCAATGCCAAAGGAGCTATGCTATACAGGAAGCGAGTCTCCAGGCTTTTTTCCGTCGGTGAAGGTTGTAAGTTTTTGACGCTAACCCACAATGATGGTAGCGTTCTGGCGATAATCTCAGCGAACAGACCTGCTATTACTAAACCTCCCCCTACAGAAAGAAAAATTGGACCCAATTGAGTAATCGCTGCATTCAATCGATCTGCCAAAATGCCGTGGGTCATAAACATCGTATCGACCAAATAAAGGGGAAGGTATATTATCCCAACGACCACAGCTGCAACGATAGGATGCCTTATGGCTTTATAGATCCGTGTCCGGAAGTTTTGGTGAATCGCTCCGCCGAACATTGTCGCAAGGAGTGCCATTTCCAGTGGGAAGAATAGGTTGTGGGTATTCCACAATGCAAGCAAAAGACCGGATATAAAAGCCAGACCCGCAGCAGGTAATATTCCCACTAATCCTGCTGCTAAGACCCAGGGTATCGCAGTAAAAATCATGATTAACGATCTTGTTGGTTCAAGTGATGCCTGCGGTAAAAAAGAAATACCTGCACCTAGCCATCTTATCCCTGGCAAAAATAAGCTGGTGACTGGTACTAAAATAGCTAAAACAACCAATATCCACCAGCGCAGGTTGGACCATTCGGGACGATACCTAAGCCAGCGCTTTTGCAGATAAACAATCACACCCAACAAGACTAGCCATCCAAACCGGTCAATCCATCCATTTGGGGTTAGCAGGTAAGCAGTCTGTAAGAACAGAAAATCTAGCTCAGGCATTATGGCTTTTATTCCAAGGGGTTATTGGGATTATAGCATCAAGTTTGTCATAATGATAGCAAATAACTTCTGGCAATTAGCTTTTACTCCGCCCAATCCTTGCGCATCTCCAATTCGAGAAGGCTGGCATTAAGTTGAATTCAGGTGATACTTACATCTTAAACCACTCGATCGTTTCTTGAGTCGCTCTTGAGAGATCTGTATAAACACCCCGACGCTGCTCGGGGAGAATCGTAGCCAAGATATACATGGCTTCGTCGGTCATCAGCCTTAATTGTTCGCGATTCGCTTTTTTCAGATCCGGGCGATAATGAAAAGGTCGTCCAAATCGCACATGCACTCCCCCTTTTCTCCATCTCTCAGTAAAGGGTAGGGTCGGAAAATCTGGCGTACCTTCCAGCATCACAGGCACAATCGGTGCGCCAGACCTGCTTGCCAGATAGGCAACTCCTTCTTTACCTCGCTGTAGCGTAGATCCGCGGGTACCCTCCGGAGCGACCAAAACAATTTCGCCAGCTCTGAGCACATCCAGAGCATTTTGTATTGCTCGCCGATCTACTTCTTCTCGTCGGATGGGTATAACTCCCCACATGCGAGGGAATATCCCAATAACAGGGTAATGATAGACCTCAATCTTTGCTAGAGGGACGATATTTCGCGGTACGACATGGACGATGACAATCGGATCTACGAAAGCTATGTGGTTGATCAACAAAATCGCTGGACCACGCTTGGGTATATTATCCAAGCCCTCTACTTTTACCAGCTTTATCAGAAATGTAAAAGCGATCGCTCTTAATAATAAACGCAGGAACGCCCGTTTGGTTTTATATTTGGCGTGCTGGTATCCGGTTTTCTCCTTTCGGTTACGATCTACCGTACGACTATCACTATTCACACTCATTTACGTTCGACTCACCTCGTATTTGGTTTTTCTCAATATTCTCAAAATAATAAACCCCACGGTATTTAGGCGGCAACTGTCTGGCTAGCATTCGCATAATTGTTTCGGTACCCTGATGGATAGCCTCCCGCGAATCAGACACTTTTCTTAATCGGAAGGGTGGTCCTATTGTCAGGGAAACCTTGGTGCGACGTAAACGTTTCATGTTTCCAAACAACTGCTTGTTTTCCGTGCCCGTCATTGTCACTGGCACAATGGGAACATCCGCCTTTACCGCTAGATAAGCAGCGCCTCCAGTTCCTTGTTCAAGTGAGCCAGTGAGACTTTCACGCCCCTCAGGCGCCACAGCTACCATCCGGCCTATCTTTAAAGCTTGTAGGGCAGCCCGGATTGCTTTTCTATCTGGTTGGCCTCGATGTACCCAAATGACTCCATAAGCATCCATCAGCTTTCCTAGCATGGGTAAGTCATATAGCTCAGACTTAGCGAAAATCTCGACAATTGTTGGTGTGACCGACAACCCGACTACTAAGTCAGCATCGCCCAGGTGATTAGCAACGATAATCGCCGGTCCTCGCTCAGGCAAATTTTCCAGGCCGGAGACTTGTGTATCAGTCCAGATCCACGTTAATATACGGGCGATCCAGGTGATAGCACGACGAAAGAACTTCCGCCACCACGTCAAGCGGGGTAACCGGGTAAGTTCGTTCCGGATCCTTGGGCTACGAGGTTTTGGCGGGAGAGATTTGGTAGTCAGCATATACGCCACGATACTCTTCTGGTAAAAGACTGGCAATATGTGCCATAATCATATCTGCATTCCTTTGCAAGGCTGTTCGTCTAATATCGCCTCGACCTTCCACTGTTGATAAATACACAGGACGGCCGATTCGCATCTCAAGAACTGGACGTTTTCCGTGTAGTGCTCGTCGTAAAAAATCATCGGTGGATCCGACAACTCCTACTGGCACAACCGGCACTTTGACTTTATCAACCACATATGCCACGCCGGGGAACGCTCGCCTTAATCCAGGTGTATGAGTTCGCCCTCCCTCTGGTGCGAGCAGTAAAGGTCTCCCCGAACGTAATATTGACAGCATTGTCGCCACCACACGACGATCATATTCACCTCGGTGAAGAGGTATACCCCCGTATAATCGGGCGAGAGAAGCCTGCCCTGTGCGTTCCCAAATATCGACAGCTCCTATTGCTTCAGGGGCAATCGGCCAAAAAGCAAGGATGAAAGGGGGTTCAAAAAGGGAGATATGATTAATGGCGATGAGGTAGGCTCCATTATTTGGGATGTTCTCAATCCCAACCTTACGTACATGACATAGTACATGGAAGAGGGCTCGGAAGGTGGGGCGCAGTACCAGACGCATAAATTTAATGTTCTGCGGTACCTTATATGTCACTTGCTCATCAGACATATTGTCCCTCCACCAATTCCTTTAATCTCTTCAGAACTTCCTCGATTTCTAACCCGTCTGAATCCAGGATGATGGCATCAGCCGCCGGTCTGAGCGGTGCGATCTTTCGAGTGGAATCAATTTGATCACGTCTTCGCACAGATTCGAGAACCTCTTCTAAAGAAGCATGCACACCCCTCGCTCGCAATTCAGCCAATCGCCTACGCGCCCGCTCCTTTTCTGAAGCAATCAGATACACCTTTAAATCTGCTTCCGGCAGCACGACAGTCCCGATATCCCGCCCCACCATTACTACCCTGCCTCTCATTCCAATTCGCCGTTGTGGGGCGCTCAAAGCATTCCGGACTTCTCGAATTGCAGCCACATCGGAGACTTTCAGATCGACCTCCGATCGCCTGATTTCCCAGGTAACATCCTGGTCATCTACCAGAACGTCATAGGCGCGTCCATCATCTCGGGATGGCGCTTGCACGTCAATTTTGATCTCCTTGGCAATGCTTGCGATCTCAGCCTGGTTTTCAACCGGAACTCCCCGCTTTATCGCCACCAAAGTCACTGCTCGGTACATCACTCCAGTATCAAAATACAAATACCCTAAATATTCAGCTAATTTCTTTCCCAAGGTCGACTTACCTGAGGCCGCCGGTCCGTCGATCGCAATAATACTCGCTGCAACCATCGCTTCTCCAATATCGCATATCGATCTTAAATCGATCGACCTCTACCTATTTATTTGAACGGTTCAATGAATGGCAAGATCTTTTCACCATCAGATGACTGGTTTTCGGAAGAGGGTATCAGCGTACCATCTGGAAATAAATCTCCGCGCGCCCATAAAATCACTTGTTCAACTCGTTCGGGCGCTTGGCGAAATACAACCCAACTCGACCAATTTCCTGGTAAGAATCCATCCCAATCGGGATAGGCTCGCCAGGCAAAATCCTGGCCACGATATGCAACTTTCAAGCTCGGTTCAGTCTGATCTGCCGAACTGATTATCACCGACGGTAATTCCCCAATCCCCAGACTTGACGAAAATTCCACCTTAGGCCAGTCTCTTAAAACCCACTGCAAAGCAGAATCCTGCATAGTAACTAAAACATCTAGGGAATTACGTAATCCTGTCTTCCAATCCGATAGATCTCCCAGAGTCTTTATAAGCAGATCAGATTCCTGGATGGCCGGTGGAGGGGTCCAAGTCTCTTGAACGGAGTTTTGACGCAGCTGCGATACTCCCCACATACTCGCTATTCCATACAATCCCAGAGCGATCCCAGATCCCCAGGCAAGGCCGCGTTGTGCCACGGTAGCTGACCAACCCATTGCCACGAGTAAGGTAGTCACCACACCTAAAGCCAGAGTACCACCAATTACAATCCAACGCAGCCGTAGAATTTGTGGGTCACCTGCGAAATGAGTCAGGCCTGTCAGGTTGAGCCAGCTCAAAGCCAATAAAATAAAGATCAAAACAGCCTGACCTGTTGCTGGCAGCACTTCCCATTCATAAACCTGTAAATGCCGGTTTATTTCAAGGGCAGCCAGCACCCATAACGGCAATAAGACCCAGGCGAGGTCGCCCGTCTGCCGCCCAGGATAAATTACCACCAGAAACAAGGCGACTACAACCCATAAACTTAGCCATCTTTCCCTAGAGTGCTGGCTTATCCATCCCCTTAACGCGGCTATTAATCCAAAGACTAGTGCTAGCGGTTGATAAAAAAGGAGCGCGGCCATCAATCTTCCGGCTGTCACACTCGATGGAGCCACCCACCCATGGAAATAAGCCGGTACTATTCCCGCCAGAGCGCCCAAACCTTGAGGAAATTGAAAGAAGAGGGTACCGACTATTAGAATCGTACCCCCACCAGCAAGAATCCCAGCCCGCACTCCTTCAGAGGGCAGCTTCTCAAATCCTTGCTCGCCGAGTCGATCTAAAAGGTGAAATCGCCTCAAATATCTTCCCCCCAACCAGGTCAGAACCAGATTCAATCCGCCTTGTATCACGGCTGGACCTCCGAGTAGCGCCAGACCGCCGAATATCCCGGCCAGGATGAAGCTGCGTGTATATATCAGGCTTAAGGCTAATAGTCCAAATCCGATCGCCAGCATCGGACCTCCTGCCAGGCGAGAAAGTGCCACCAACCCGGGGTCAATCGCCAACCCAAATGCCAATATCAAAGCGGTTTTGTGGCCTAAAAATCGCCGAAACTGAAATGGCACCAACACCAGCAGGCTGCCTGCCAATGCTGGCCAGAAACGTGCAAGGGCGTTACTGCTGCCAAACACAAAGAATACCAGCCCGGTAAGCAAGGAATAGCCTGGCTGAGGTCCCAGTGCTATCGAATCCCCCTTGGCTACATGCCATGCCTGTAGCCCCCACCCGGCCTCATAATCAGAAAGTGGAGTCGAACCCAGATGTAAAAGGCGGACCCCTAAGGCCAAAACAAATGCCAGGATAAGTAATAATCTCTCACCAGAAATACGGTCTAATTTCATAGGATAGCTAACCAGTATTATAACCCTATGATCTGATCACTTATTTGCAACGATGATTGGAAGATAAACTCGAGAAAACAGCCCGAAGGTGGTCGCTCGGGCGACCGTCTGAATATTATTGTCTAGAGTAGAAATTGCTGTTACGGTAGTGATATCTTGATCGTCTCCTTCAATCTGGTCTGGCACATTTACAATCAACATCACATCCATATGCTCACCTGATCCCAGATTGACTGCCTTCAACGGCGATATGCTGGCTTGCCATAAACCATCAAGTGTGAAGGTAAAGGTATCGCTATAATCTCCGGTGTTGGTGATTGTAAAGATGTAAGAGACCTGCGTGCCCGGAAAGCCCTCCCCACTTTGATCCTTGCTCATTTGAACGCCCGGATTCACGGTCGCCAACGTGTTTCCAACCGCTTCAACAAAGATCCCATTATTCAGAGCAGATGTCGCTACCAAAATAAAGCTATCTCCACCAATCACGCTGGAATTGGGGGAGTCAGAAGAAGATATTGGTTGGTTAGGGATATGTACACTGATATTGACGTTTTTCCCAGCCCCCGGAAGCAGCTCACCTGTGTCAGAAGGGAGTGATGTTTGCCATTGGTTGCCGCTGATATCCAGAGAAAAGGAATTATCTACCTGACCGGTGTTGGTTATTCGGTAAGTGAATGAGACCACCTCCCCAGGACTGCCCATGCGGGTTTGTGTGAGAGGTGCGATTTTCACCCCCGGAGATTGGCAACCCTGCACCGTCACGTCATCGATATACCAACCCTCTTTCGCAACGATGTTATCGGTTCCCAACCGAAACCGAAATTTCACCGATTCTCCTGCATAAGCATCCAGAGATACCACGGAATTCAACCAATCTTGCGGGTCACCACACCAGGCTTCCATACCCTGCAAGGGATTTTCGAAATTAACCGAAACCAAGGCATCATATGGGTCTGTCAATAAGCTTGAGTTGGGAATCTGCTCCCAGTTTATGCCGCTATCTGTGGAAATCTCCGCGATGCCTCCATCCCAACAGATATCACCACTAAAAATCTTTTCGATAGACTGGTAATTCCAGAACTCTAAGTACAACGATTCTAACCCTTCCGGTAAAATGATCTCGGGGGAGATCAGGTATTGGTCACTTACCTCATTTAAATCAGTGGCATAGAAAGAGGTTGTTCCGCTGTGTTTGCGATAAATGGAGAGAGTCCAGCTGTCCAAAATACCGCTATGAATCCAACCGCCACTTCCTGAATCGAAATCTTCACTGAATAACGTTTCTGGCAAAGATCCGATCGGGCACTCACCAGGAAGCGCAGCCGTGGAAAACTTATAAGTACTCGAGAAATTACCTTCACCGCAGACGTTCTGAGAGCGCACTCGCCAGAAAAATAACCCGCTGCTATCCAGATCGTCTTGAGGGGTAAAGCTCGGGTTTGTCAAGCCTTGTGCCGATGCTACGATGTTGTTGAAGTTGTTGTCTGTTGCGATCTGGATAGCGTAGCTTCCCGCTTGATCGACGGAATCCCAGGTGAAAGTCGGCCGGATTGCCTGATTCACCGCACCATTCATTGGCGTAATCAAGGCTGGCTGACCTGGAACGATACTATAAATATTCAACCCCACCGTGATAGTATGTGAAAGGGTTTGAGCCACGCCAATGACATGGAAGTCGTAGCTGCCGACTGGGCTTTCATTCAATTGAGAGACCGTCAACTGGCTATTACCCGGAGGAGTGACCGGGTTGTTGCTGAAATTCACCACACTTCCCGTTGGTTCTCCACTAGCGTTCAAGGTGACCACCTCTCCGAATCCCATGATTTGCCCCACATTGATGCCATATACACCCGTGGGGTTATCGCTACTGCATATATTTTGGGAATTTGGCGTCGCTGACAGTGTGAAGTCAGATGCTTGTGCGCAGTTATAGCACACCAGCGCAAAATCCTGATCGGTCCCATCGCCAAAATTGGGGAGACCATCTCCCGCAATGTTGAAGGCAGTCACCGTGATATTTAGACTGCCGCTGGTTCCAGCAGGCAGGAAAACGGCTTCATAATTGTTGTTAGAGTCAGGCGATCCTCCGGAGAGGCTCCATCGTTGGCTAAAATTATTTCCTAAGTAACTATTCCCAGCCACCTCGACTTGCAAATTGAGATTATTGACCTGAGGGCTGACACCAACTGCCCCTGCCTGGTCGGTATATACCAGTACGATGCGTACCGGCTTGCTTAGGTCTGCTACTAATCCACTGAATGTCCAGGTCTCACCGCTATTTCCAAAAATAACAGTCTGGTCAACCAGATAGCGAGGCGTATCGCCAAAGGCAGCCGCCATATCTGGCATGCCGTAGCCTTGATTATTGCTTGGCAAGGTGTCATTTGCGCTCGTGCCACTCAAGTAGGTCGGGTGCGCGATCATATATGCCTTTATCATCGCCGGACTGGGTTCTATCAACCCATAGGTTTCTTCTAACCAGTAATAATAAAGCGAGGCCACTCCCGCGATTGCCGGTGTAGAATGGCTCGTTCCGGAAGAGGCCGCAAAGGTAGTTTGCCCACTAGGGTGGTAAGTGTCACAAACACCTGAGCCATTGTAATCGGGGTTCGTACTGGCGGTACCCTGGATATGGGTGCCAGGCGCCATAATTTCGGGTTTGACTCTGCCACCCGGCACAGGCCCTCGACTGGAGAAGGAGATAACATCCATGGCATTGTCCGCCCCGCTTGGACCGACAAAACACCCATCTGTCCAATTTGGGCGATCGTTCTCGGAGGCACCCACGGTGATAACATTCTTGGCATTTCCCGGCGTTCCGACGCTCCCACTATCCGGGCCGTCATTTCCAGCGGAAAATACAAACAGTAGCTGTTGGTTACCGGAAAGATTTGGATTGGCGTCGCGTGTTCCGGCATCGTAGGCCTGAGAGGAAAAGTCGTAGGTGCCAGCACAACCGCCGCACCCCCAGGAATTACTGCTGATGCGGGCTCCGGCCTCATAGCTCGTTTGTATTACACCCTGGTCGCTGTTACCACAGTTCGAGACATCATATGACTCGTCGAATATTCGTGTACCTGCCAAACGACCGTATGGGTTGATCCCCAGACCGCGGTTGAATCCATCTCCATCCCTGTATGGAGAACCACTGCGATTATCATAACCACCTGCTATGCTGGTATTGAGGTGCCCATGCCCGTCTGGACCACCTCCATCAGATGCAGAGGTGCAATTCTGGACGTATGCTAATCTGGTGGCGTTGTTCAGATTTCCAAATATATGCAAAGTCGAATCGCCAGAATTCACATTCCCGTTGCCAATGCCATCATCGGTGATATCCACGATGGGATAATCGTTAGGGCTCGTACTGAAGCCATAACTGTTTAACCAGGAAATGTATCCCGGTCCAGCAGGACCAGTCAGGCTGGCGTCAAAATTTGCTGCCAGGATTTGTCCCTGAACCTCGTCCATCAACTCCCTCTCAAACTTCTCCCCAATCCAATATACATCGGGAAGGTTGGCCGCCCGATAAATATCGCCTAAACGCATCTTCACCTGTATGGTTTCAAAAGCCATGATTGGACTCCAGGGAGCCAATTCTTGAACGCTCATGTCTTTGATTGCTTTTTTACTCTGGCTATTTTCTGGGTGGCTATACATCTGAAGGTAAACAGGTACAATTTCATCGGGTTTGCTCTGTTTATTGAACCGCTCGATCAACGAAGGCCCTAACTTAAAATATGGCTGATAAACAGCACTGTATTGTAAGAAATCTCCCCTGCCTGCCATACTGCTCAATCTGGCTCGGCCGCTGTCGTCCGTCCACACCAGATAGGCATTATTGGCAATGTAATGCACCAGAGTGCTACCTGTAGCTTCTACTGCCGATAACCATTCTGCCTTTATCGGTCCGATAAACTGCACAAGCTGCAGACCAGGACCACTCGCCTTCCCCAGGTTGAGCTGCTCGGGCAGATTCAATATATCGATTTGGGTGTTAAACGGGTAAGCATCGATCAGAATCTCATCCAAATCATCCGCTGGAATGAGAGAGCTGCCAAGTTGGGCGGATAATAGCCTCCCTGCTTGGTCTGAAACTCGATACAACCCGAACGATCCGTAATCCTGTAGAAGAGTAACCCCCGGTTGGTCAGGTCTCAATAAGCCGGTCTGTACGATAACCTTGTGTTGCCTGATTTGCGGGTTAGCTGAGGAGGCTTCTGCAGAATCTCTCCCGAAGACGAAGAATATTACCACCAAGACCATCAAACCACTTAGAAGTGAACTGAGCACCAGCGCACCACGTTTACTGATCATGGCAATATCCTCCTCCCGATAAGATCGCGATAAGCTAGTTTTTCCAATAAGATTATTGGGTGAACATACCGACCAGCTTCATCACCATCGAGATTTCCGGCTAATCCTTTATGATAGCGGCCCAGGGACTTCGTAAATTGTTGCCTGGTCAAGTTGAAATACTGGCGTTAGAAAACGATTAAATTTGTTATCCTGAGCGCCATACGTCGATCGTTCCAATGATCCGACAAAAACATAGCGTACATCATAGCGACGCAGGAGTTCTTGGACTTCGTTCATGTCATTAGAACGATAAATTTCCTCGATATCTGCTTGCCTGGTACCCATCTCTTTGGCACCGCCGCGCCATTGGCTTTCGTGTCCGGGCCAACCCAGCACAGTCGCCTGGCCACTCAAAGTGGCTACCCGGGCATACCCCGAGTAGCTGTCCCCCACAGCCTCTACTACAACTCCTTGAGGAGCCGATTGCAACCACTGGATAGCTGCCATATCATCAGGTGATTGCCGTGCCAAATAAGCTGTACCGTCCAATGTCCAGCCTTGCGGTGGGTTGAACCCGTGGGTCTTATCCCACAATCCCAAGACCGGATAGGTCAACGCCATCACAAGAAGGACCAGCATGCTGAAGCGATAGACGCCATCCCAGATACCCCGCAATTCTTGAAGTAAAACCGCCGTACCAAAAGCTGCCACGATCCCCCATAACAACCAGGCTTCGAAGTAGAATTTGAAAATAGTATTTATGCGGTATCCAAACTGATCGCGCAGATAGAAGAATTCCGGTCCAAATACCAGTAACGTACCCAGTAGAACAAGCAACAATGCAAACCTGCTGGAAAGGTTCCTGTTCTCTGAGTTTATTCCCGCGGTTGGCTCTTCCTTTTCTAATGAAACGCTCACATTTTTCTGGATTGGCTGGCGCGGCCACAACAAACCGATAGACGCTCCCAGCAGGACTATAGTTGTAATCCAACCCCCTGGACTGTTCAATCGCCTCCACAGGGTTTCTTGAAAGAGCAAGCCAACACTGCCCTGCGCACCCAAAGAGCCCAGATAGATATCTCCAATGATCGGTAAACTGATAATACCCAAACCTAGAAGCAGGCAAAGGATCAACAAAACCAAAGCCAACCCGACCCCTAAGGTTAACCCCTTCCTTAATCGGCTCCAACCCCCATCAAGTTTCCAACAAAAAATTAAAAACGCGCAGATCGGAACCAGCAACGAACCAAACATCACCCACATCTGCGCGCCTCGAGTTGGATAGATAAGGTTTGGTAAGATACCACCTGCTTGGGAGGAAAATCCCAAATAAAATGGGAAATAAAGCAGCACTCCACTCAAACCTAACACAATACCCAACTTCAGGAAATCCCATAACCGTGCAAGACTCCAACCGCTTATTTGCGACTCCCAAAATACATACGCTCCGCAAAACAAGCTCACATATATCGGAAAATCCCAGGTGTTCAGAAACGCCATACCCCCCAATGCCAAAGCTGCCAGCGCAAAAGTTTGACGGTTTATCTGCAAATGCAGTCGGAACCAGTTCAATTGGCCGCGCCCACCACCTAAGACTAAATTATACGCCAAGGTCATAGCCAAGAAGGCGAATGGCATTGCCAAGACATGTGGGTGTAAGTCTGCCAACAGATATGAGAAAAAAGGAAACTCATCGATGACATCCCCCTTAGAGACGCCCCGAAGGTCGTAATCTTGCACCACCCGCGATGCCTGCCACCACCACCAGCCTCCTGTACCGTAAAGCCTTGGTAGCCAGGAAAAGGGGGTAGTCGCTGCCTGGTTGATATTGGGGATATCCAACCATTTCCAAAATCCGGAAGTACTTGCACTGGAAAAAATTCCTCGAGCGTGCAATACTTCTAAGAATCCTTCCAGGTTACTGACGATTAGAATGAAGAAAGGTCCCAGCAACGCTGAAAATAAATATCCCCTCTCTGTAAAGCTTTTGCGAGGCCCTCTGCCACTCAAACCATTCTTCGAAGCAAAATGGTTAACCAGCAAATCGTAAATCAATCCGTAAGCGCCGATTGCACTCAAAGAAAATACGAGTGAAATTCCCAGATTAAAAGCCACACCTCCAGGAGTAGCCGTCAATTGAGCCAACATAGCTACCAATACATAACCGAAATAATAATAGGAAATGGCGTAGCCTGAAAGCCATGGATCGTGTGGTGGAAAAACCGGTGAATGTAAAATCGCATTAATGAAGGCTAACTCCATCGGTTTTTCGGTGCCATAAATTTCGGGGTTAGCTGCTCTAACGATAGTCCAGGCTACGAAGGATACCAGGAATATGATTTCTACGCTGAATACCAGGCTACGGCGTGTTCGCCACCACCGGGAGAAATCTTCTCGAGAAATCCCGTGTAATGCCCAAAGACTCAATGCCAGCACAACTCCCAAGGTTAATACCAACCCCCCCGGGTTGTTGCGGATAATGCCCAGTGTAGCCAGTAACCAGAAGCCGTAACCCCATAATAATATCCCCAAGGTTCGACTCAATGCGTATCCGCGATCCGGTAGAGCTGGGAGCAGGCGAAAAGCCAGCGGGAAGCTCAGCAATCCCAACAGGGAAACAGTCAAATACCAAAGGAGAAAAGAAAGCATCAGGTGTATTGAGAGGGTTAATACTTGATATCTACACGGAAGAAGTAGTTATCTTACTTGCAGACTCAACGCTTATCCTACCATGTCAAGGCAGTACTTCATAAATATCGGTTTCTCCTTCGTGATAGACTAATTTCCACAAGGAGCCATTCAGCTCTTCAAATTTATTCAAACCAAGACCAGGGTAAAGCGCCCGTTCCAATTGACCCACGACTATATACCGCACATTAAATTGCCTTAAAAAATCACGCGCCTGGTTTAGATCAATGGTGAAGTAGAATTCGTTGACTTGGTTAATCCGATCTGTAACCACGTCCTCGGGGGCGGCCGCCCTTTGTTGGCGCTGGTGCCAGTTCCAACCAATCACGTCGGGCAAGCCTGTGTAAATCGTGTATCGCGTGGCCCAATGATATTCAACCATATTGCCCTCTACGATGGTTGGCGATCCCTGTATGTTCTCCTGCATCCAACGGATACCGTCATAATCCTGGCTTAAATCCAGGCTTGTGTTCAAATCGTTATAAACGGCGTACTGCATAAATGCCATCCCATTTAGAGTATGAGGTGCATTGGAAGCCATGCGATCCTTTATTTTTGCTGTGGCTCCCAGGAGGGGATAGAGCCCAGCTGAGGCGACTAAACCAACCAATGCGATTTGCCAGGCAGAGCGCCAACCAGGCAGCCAATCCGCAAGTTCAATTAGTAACCAAACCAAAGCCGCAGCAGCACTCACCGCGAACAACGTCCACGCCTGCAAGGAGAACTTGAATACTGTGTTCATTCGGGCGACATCCCCTCGCAGAACCACCACTTCTACCATCAAAGTGAGCACCAGTCCGCTGCCTACCATGAACAATACCACCCGTTTGGCATCAGACATGTCTGGTCTTAGGATTAAAATGCCAGCCCAGGCCGCCAAAGGTAGAACTAACCAGGCAATGCTCACCCCCACATAAACCAGTACGACCACCCATACCAGGGACAACACGCCCCCAGCCATTATTAATCCCCAATACGGCGCCAGCTTCCTCACCGACGAAAGCGGTGTACTTGCCATCCATTGGCGGGTCTCCCAAACCATCCAGGAGACAATCACAAACAGGAACAAGCCCCAATGGGTTAGATAAGACCACAGCGGGGTGTGTGTCCCTTTCCACAGTTCGATGGATTTATAGCCTTGCACGTACCAATAAGCGTAAGGTTGATACAAAAGAAAGGCCAGTCCTACTAAAAGTGTTATTCCCCCAATGACGAGAAGGGTTCGAATCGCTTTTACAGATAATCCGAAAAATGATGTGGAGTCCCCGCTCTCTCGGCGATAATAACGCCAGACTGCATATCCCAATGCTACCGCGCCGAGTACCAGATAGGTGGGCAGATCCCAAGTATTTGTCGGGCGTAGAGCGCCGATAGTCATTCCTCCCAACAGGAAACTCAATCCAACCTGCAAGTATGAACGACGATTCGTTCCAGTTTTTGTAGGTGCCCAGGCGCGCCCAAAAACTACGGAGATTGCCCAAGAGAGCGCCAGTAATGCCAATGGTAATGCGAAAAGGTGCGCGTGTGGGTCGCCATATAAAACCGTAAAAAACGGGAATTCCGTAATGGGTTCCACCTCATTTGGTGCTGGGATCACCCGGCTTGGCAACCAATACCAGTCCGCCAGGGCGTATGGCAGCTGGGTGCCCAGAATTGCTTGTACGAAACCGCGTACTGCCCATACCCAGCGGGTCAAAATACTGGCGTTTTCGATGACGCCACCGGGCGCTGCCAGGCGTTGGTAGCCCTGGTAAATCATTCGAAGCGTACCAAGATTTCCTAACACTACCATTCCTAATGCCCCTGCTAACCCAGAGAAGAGAGATAGCTTTTGGATCGGCTGCGTCCGAATCCGCCGGTCAACCCCAACTCCTTTCCCCTGGATCAGATTCCATCCTACCGAGAAAGCTCCCAGAGCGATCAAAGCAAACACGGTAGGCAAGATCAAATTGTAAGCAATCGCAGGGACGATCCCCAACCATTTGACCAACACGCCCACCAAAACGAATCCGTAGTAATAATAGTTGATATACCCGCCAGAGAACCACGGATCAAAAGGTGGAAAAGATGTGCTCTTGAGCACTGCATTGAAGTAGGAAAAATCCAT
>Ga0307435_1000172_pt1 | contig 28425 bp, 27 predicted proteins | sample SalMarWE160470MG_FD_202164 | JGI IMG/M metagenome (GOLD analysis project Ga0307435, IMG submission 202164) | Salt marsh sediment microbial communities from the Plum Island Ecosystem LTER, Massachusetts, United States - WE1604-70 | ecosystem: Environmental > Aquatic > Marine > Intertidal zone >... | reverse complement strand
TTAAAAGCAAACATAAGAATATTGGCAAGGATATCCCCCTGGATAGTGCAACGAGTAGCGCGATCAAGCCAAGCAGTTCAATTCCAACCAGCGAAATTAACATATCCAATAACACAAGATTCTCGGAGAGGAAGGGTAGTTGATGCATTAACCACCAATGGCTCAAATCCATCCTCAAGGAATGGGTAGCTCGTTCTCCTACAAGAATCAGCCACAGGGCTATAAACCAACCTCGCGATCCCCAATCCGGGACCAGAGTCACCCCCAGGGTCAAACCCAATATCCCAAGCCAGGGTATCACTCGACCCAGCGTGAATGTACGCCCTCTCTGGAGGACATTCCTCCAAACCAGTGCGGTTATTCCCGGATGAGCCGGCAGGCGGCTGGGCTTCCTTCCGTCGCCCAACCGCTCGCGCTGCTGTAATTCCTGACCTTGATCGAAAGCGCCGGTCAGAATAGCGGCTTGCAAGGTTTCCTGACCATACCTCTCCTGGGAAGCGCGTGCCAGACTTATTTCCCGGGATGCTAACCATAACAAGGACATCCCTATCGAAGCCCACGTCAAGGATAAACCCAACCCTGCTAGCAAGGAGACTCTGCCCAATCCAGCCAGTACTGGTAAGCCAATCGCCCAGTACCAGGCTTGAGAGGCAACCCCGCCATCCGAACGGATCAGATACCAGCTTGCTATGAGCAGAATGACCAAGATGGGCGCGGCCCAACGCAGTGCGGGTCGATCGCCCTTGCCCTTTAAGCGCCAGGCTCCAGCCGACCAGGAAAGAGCTTGAGCCCCCAGGTGCAGTGGTACCACAATGATCAGCATGCGCGCCCCAGCCAGTAAATATGAGGGCAGGTCAGCGATGGTCAACGCTGTGGGGGACCCGGCTTCCACCAGGGCATATCCAAGCACCACGGCTGCGGGCCAGAGGAACAAGCCGCGTTTTAACCAGTCAGTCAGAAACCATAGGACCGCCACAATGCGCCGGTCGACCGGTGTCTGGCACAACAGGTGTGAATCTGCCTCGGAGAATACAAATGGGCTGCGCCGCGAATCAAAATACAGCTCGAGCACGATTAAGGTTACAAAAGTGATCTCGCCCAATGCGAGTGCGGCTGTTAAGGGCGTATCCGATGGAAGCGCGCTCAACACCTGTCCCCCAAATTCTGCCAGAAGCACCAGCATAACGAAGGTCCAGACGCTGAAGAAAATAACGACGTAAACCAAGTAGATCCAGCTGCTGAAAGAGTGGGTCTGGCGGTCATAGCCAATCAAAACTAACCAGAACTCCAATTTAGAGAACAGCTTGCGCGACTGTACCAGCCATACGGCTCGCAGGTTATTGCGTTGAAAGGATTCCATCTTTGATATGCCAGATCTCGCCATTGAGTTGCCGGGCGAAGTGTGGGTCGTGGGTGCTCAGCAATATCCCTTTTCTTGCCATAGAAAGCGCTCGTAGTTTTTTAATCAGGAATTCTGTGCTCTCGGCATCCAATGCCGAACTGGGTTCATCCATTAATAACACTGAAAAGGGACGGATCAACGCCAAAACTACCCCCAACTTAAGGCGCATTCCGCGTGAGTAGGCCTGGGGAAAAAGGTTCCTGGCTTCCCACAACCCAAACTCACGCAGCAGTTCTTCAGCCCGACTTTCAAAACCACCTAAGTCGTTATGAGCCAATGCCAAGAAGTGAAGGTGCTCCCAGGCGGTCAGCTCCTGGTAAAACACTGGCACATCCGGCACGAAAGCCAGGCGCTCTCGCACCTGGCGCTCATCTTTATATAAATCGAACCCTTCGATGTCGATTTCTCCGGTTGTCTGCCGCAGCAACCCGCTCAGACAAAGTAGTAAGGTCGTTTTCCCTGAGCCGTTTGGCCCGACAAGAGCCACCAGTTCGCCGTCTTGTAACCTCAAGTTTACAGTTTTGAGAGCCTGGAACTCGCCAAAATTACGGCAAAGGTTTTGGGTTTGTAAAAGAGTTTTCGACATTCCAATTCGCCTTGATCTATGATAACGCTCCTTCAGGTAGTTAAACTCGCTCGGACCAGACTTTAAAGCCGATCCTCAAGGTCACGGTTCCTTTCTCCGGGCAAACAACAGCCCTGACCAGGTTTTATCGATAGCACAGATTTTATAGTCAACCAGACCGGCAGACAGACCGGTCTGGCGTACATGCATCTGGGTCACATCACTACCCATATCAGAAGCTTTTTTGGGCCAGGCAATCCATAGGGCTGCCTCCCCAATTTGGGACGCTATGCTGGTGATCTTTCTTTCTAGATTAGTGCGGCTATTAACGAACCAGATGGTCACATCCCCGCCGGCCGTGGAGCTTTCTTGCAAGCGCACATTATCGGGCAACCCGGTAAGTAAATCCTTGAATCCTGGAGGAGCATTGACCAGAAAGACTCGTGCGCCGGCCTTAATTCCTAACTTCTGGACTAGCGGCTTACCGGCATAAGCAACAAAGACCGAATCTGGCGTGATGGGATCCTGTGGAGGGTGGGCAATGGCTCTCTTGAGTGCTTTCTGGATCTCTTCCCACGAAGTGTAAACCGCGTCCGGCAGGAGACCTCTAATATCGGCTACTTTTTCCGGTTGCCCGCCCACAAAGACCAGCGGTAAGTGACGGGTAGTTCTTTGCTTGCGGATAGTCACAGCAAGATCGCGACCCTGAGAGGGCAGTCTGCTCAGGTCAATGACCACTACTGCCGGAGCTTCCTGCCTTAATTGGCGCAGTAGCTCACTGGGATTGGGTAGCCGGTGATTGACCTCATATCCGTAGGCTATCAGCCGCTCGGCGCGTTCCCCAGCTTCCTCGGCGTTCCAGTGCACTAATCTGATCCGTGACATGCTCGCCTTCCTGCTTGCTTATTCATCAGTTTTTATCTTTTCTTGGGTTTGGCTTTGGTTCCGGCGACGTTGGGTAGCTACCTCCAGCAGCTTTTTCAGCACTCCAAGCGGTAGTTCCTCCAATCTTCGAAATCTATCTATCAAGGGTACTCCTGAAAGGTCGAGAGATTGGTGGGTCCGGGTTTTATAACCAGCCGTGTTCATGTACTTATAAAGCGTACCCGTTGGCTCGGTGCCAATCCACGGATTTACGCAGCGCCTCCCGAACTGGGGTGTTAGGCAAGCCTAATTCCTGTACCGCTTTGCTGGTAGAGGGGTTATCTTAATTTGGACTGCACACTGCTCACTTTATCAGCCATGCTTTCTTCCCGGTCGGTGCGGGTTCCGACTTTTATGTTGGTCGAAATCCTGGGTACACCCATGCTGTGCAGGGTTTCATGGCAGCGTTTAATGGCTGCCATGACCTCATCCCACTCTCCGGCGAGGTTGGTGCCATTAGCATGTAGCTGTACTTCTAAATCCGTATCTTGCAAGATGCGCTCACAGGCAGCCACATAGTCGGATAAAGAGACGCCTACCCCGATAGGGATCACGCTAAATTCAGCAATTACATACATAGTTAATTTCCTCTTTACCATTTGGTCCTTCGTATATCTTCAGCATAAATGGAATCCCAGTTTACAAATAGAGCTAAACAGCCAGCGGAACTCAAAACTCCCAGACAATACCATTGACTGCGTAAATCCTGGTCTAATATTTATTAAGTTCGGATTTAGCGACGACGTAACGGAAAGATATGTGGTATATCGATCCTTTGGCGCCCAGAGCCAATAAACTAATAATCCTGCTCCGTTCTTGAGGGTCAGTGTCGTTTTTCAGAACTGACGTTAAACTAATGAATGGTGTTCAAGTCATCCAACAGTTGCTTCTTATCGTCAGGTTCTGGGATCCCCTCTGCCACCTTGCGGGCTTCATGCAGGCAATCCGCCATTTTTTGGTCGTTTCCAGCCACAGACTCCGCACGAGCCAGGGCTTCATAGGCATAGGCTAGAAAAAATGGCTGGCCCTCTTGGCAGGCATCCAGGGACAGCTTGCCGTATCTTCTGGCGTTATCCCCCTGGGCTAGAATGGCATATATCCTGGAGGTCTGCCAGTAACCGATCGCCATATTTGTCTGGTTGCAATCCTCCCGTTGAGACCAGTGCCAGGTAGACGCCAGGCTTAACCGCAACATCTGCTCATCCTCCTCAGCGGTTCGCCCTTTTTTTTCAATCAGATCCCAGGCCTTATTGAAGCATTCTACGGAAAAGTATTTATGGGCAGTTGCCAGGTCAAAATCAGGCGTTTTGTTCATTACGCACTCCTCTGAAACTGTTAAAAGGGATTAGGGAATCCTGATCAGGTACAGGCAGTTAGGATTTTACCGCATGATCCGCTAAACGGAAAAATCATCACCTTGTGCGTGACCCTAAGTGATATAATCTAATGTTATGCCTGCCAATGCCACCTGGTAGTTTTTTTCTGGGGAGGATCGATGAAATTTAAAGTCATTACCCTTTGTTATTGTTTAACCCTTTTAGCGGCCTGCAGCCATTCGGGATCGGTGAATGTTGCTCGAGAAGGGACACTTCAACCTCCCACAGTGACAGCTGCACCTGGCGGAGAGTTAAAGAAACCCGTATTCGGTCACGTCATCATCGTGATTTTTGAAAATCTCGATTTTTCGCAGGCGGAGAAGGTGCCTTTCATGCAGAAATTGATGACGGATTATGCCTACGCTCTAGATTACACCGCCGTCGGTCACCCAAGCTTGCCGAATTATATCGCCTTGGTCAGCGGGGATACCTATGGTTTTGGACAGGGTTGCCAACCCTCACCGGATTGTCATATTCCGGGAAACGTTAAAAGCATTGCAGATGAGCTCGAAGCTAAGGGATTGACCTGGAAAGCCTATATAGAAGCTATGCCAGAGCCGTGCACGGTTACAGATACTCCTGATTATGCCGTACGCCACAATCCTTTCATTTATTTCGATAATATCCGTGATGATCCCGTCCGGTGTGCCAGCCATGATGTTCCTTTTACCCAGTTCCAAACCGATTTGGATGGCGGAACCCTGCCAAACTTTTCCTGGATAACCCCTGACTTGTGCAATAGTATGCATAATAAATGCGAACTGTTGGAATCAAGAGTGTATGAGGGTACTGAATGGTTATCGACCTGGCTACCAAATATCCTGGGATCCGAGCAATTTCAGCAGGATGGTTTGCTGGTCATTACTTTTGATGATGGTACCAGTGATGAGAGTTGTTGTGGTTCAACTGGCGGCGGCAAGGTATTGACCCTGTTGATATCGGATAACCCTCAAGTTAGACGGGGCGGTTGGGCTTCGGAAACTCCCTACAACCACTATTCACTGTTGCGTACGATCGAAGATAATTGGGGCTTACCGTATTTAGGACACAGCGGTGATGCGAAGATCCTGCCAATGGACGATTTCTTTGTTGGAACGAAATAATAGGCTTCCCAAATGGAATGCTGGCGATTCTGGAGTTTTTCCCGGGCTGACCAGTAATCGTCCAGCCTTCCCATAGTAATATTGCGACATTCTGCATCCTTATTGTTATAATTCAATATCCCTTCTAGCATCCCCCCAAGTTCACCCCTAAATTAACCCGCTGGGGTATATATTTTGCTGGACTTCTGTGCTAATCTGGTTTTCAGTTCAAATCGATCTTGATTGGATCTTTAGGAATCTCCGTGCAAGCAACCCAATTTGGCAGTACGCCACGGCAAATTCTGAAGGACCTATGGAATCCTCAGAATATAGAAACGCGATCGAATCAACAATCAGGACACAGGAGTTTACCTATGATAACCCTTAACGCTTTCTGCCACCCCAGCACGCTAGTAGAAGGCGCTCGCTATATCCTGCGGAACCCCAAGGATGTCAATTCTGGCTGTGAAGTGGTTACTTTGCTGGCTTACGACCCCTGCCCGGCGCTCGTGATTTTACGGGATGAGCATGGTCATCGCCAGCGCTGGCCACGCCAAGACCTTTTCCTGGTGACTGACTGCTGTGCTCCCTCAACCTGAGCATACCCAGCCTGCCAGGCCCTACCTCTGGATGGTATCCACGTGGAGAGCAATTTGGCTTGCTACCAGCGGTTCTCGGGCGCTCTTAATTGTAAGTTTAGCCCTCTTTTAGTGGCGCATACAGAGCCGCAATTGCCCCGGCTGGGTCCTGTATCACGCAGAAGCGTCCACCGCCTAAGTCTCGAGGTTGGATGATCAGCTTGCCGCCCAGTTCTACACAAAGGTCAGCGCCGGCATCGACGTCTTCGACGGTGAGATAGATCAGCCACACCGGAGGCAGGTCGGCGTTCATGCCGCGCGCATGGCAAATGCCAGCCGCGGGTTTCCCATTCATTGCCAGGCACATATTGAAGTCATCGAAATCGCCCATATCAACCGGTTCGGGATGCCATCCCACCACCTGGCTGTAAAAATCCCGGATCTCTTCCGCGTTCGATACGGTAAGATCGATCCAGGCGATTGTACCTGTTGGGTTCGTCTCCGTCTTGCTCATGATGTTCCTCCTGGGAGGAATTTTTGGTTTATATCAAGCAGGATTGACTGGATCAACCTCACTGATCTAAGCTAGCATAATAGGCGCATTGGGCACCCTCACCACCTATCCTACCTTAATCTACCCTTGGATATTTTAAGGGGACTTATCAGGCTGCCAGGAAACCGCCATCGATGGGGATGGTAGCTCCGTGAACGTAACTGGCTAAATCGCTAGCCAACACCAGAGCCATGCAAGCCACTTCATCAGGTTGGCCTAAACGCCCGATAGGCAATCGCTGCTTGAATTCGATCCCGGTCTTTATCAGCCCCAACTTAAAACGAAAGATACCCATAGCGGCTGCTTTGGTGCCACGCGTGATAATGCCTCCCGGTAAGATCGTGTTCACCCGGAAGCCGTGTTTTGCGTGTTCCTTAGACAGCGCCCGGGTCAGGGCAATCACGCCCGCTTTGCTGATGCTGTAGTGTGATAGATCATCCTTGAAAGGTATCAGGGCTTCGATGGAAGCCACATTGATGATCACCCCACCTATTTTCTTACGGGTGCGAATCATTTGCTGGCACATCCAGTAGACCGCATCCAGATTCGTCTCGATAACCTGCTTGTAGAAACCATCATCCACGTCCAGGAATTGTTTGAAGGGGTAAATGCCAGCGTTGTTCACCAAAATATCCGGCCCCTGCCCGTCAATCCCTTCCCAAAGAAGTTTGCGTTGCTCACCTTTGGACAAGTCGGTTACGTGTGTTCGCACATGCACGCCATAGACAGCCAGGTCGCTTTTGGTGTCGGCTAAACTCACCTCATCGATATCCACCAAATCCAAGTCTGCGCCCGCTTCTGCAAAGCGATGGGCAATCGCCCGGCCGATTCCAGCAGCTGCGCCAGTGATCAAAGCGCGCTTACCTCTGAGTGAGATCAAATCATTGATCCCATGAATGGACTTCATATTCATCATCTTTCTGTAGAAAAGAGTAACCTTTCCCAACCGAATATACCAAAATTTCCAAAAATTATACCAGAATAATGGAGACAAATGATTGTGCGTCATTTCACAATATTGCTCATAAAGCACTTAGGTTATATAATGTGAAAGGACCGGGTAGTTGTTTTTGTGGATTAGGGGTGTCCCTTGATGAACAGGGTAAAACAATGAAGGTATTCACCCGCACGCCTCTCGATATTGCTAAAGTCAGAGTACCGCGCGGCCAGGTTTATATCATCCCCGAACGCTGTAAAGGTTGTAAAGTCTGCATCGAGTTTTGCCCCCAGGCTGTTCTCCAGGAGTCTGGCGAGATGAACGCCAAAGGGTACCATTATCCAGAGATTGTTCCAGGGAAGGATTCTGCCTGTGTTAATTGCGAATTCTGTATGTTGGTGTGCCCGGAATTCGCCATCTTTACCCTCCCGTTAGATGAAACCCTCAGTGGAAGATAGAACGGTTCTGACGGGAAGGCATTTTATGAACGGCGACGAAGCCTGCGCCGAGGGCGCCATCGCGGCAGGTTGCCGCTTTTTTGGCGGCTACCCCATTACTCCCTCCACCGAGATAGCCGAGCATCTTTCTCGCCGGCTGCCAGAAGTTGGGGGGATTTTCTTGCAGATGGAAGATGAGCTGGGTAGTATGGCAGCCATCTTGGGCGCTTCTGCGGCGGGCTTGAGATCGATGACGGCTACCTCTGGTCCGGGTTTCAGCCTTATGCAGGAGAACCTGGGCCTCGGGGTGATGTTGGAAATTCCCTGTGTGCTGGTAAACGTACAACGAGGATCTCCTTCCACCGGCCTGCCAACCATGCCCGGTCAATCAGACGTTATGCAAGCACGTTGGGGCTCGCACGGTGATTACCGGATCGTGGCCTATGCCCCCTGGTCGCCGCAGGAGATGTTTGATCTTACTGCGCGTGCCTTCAACGTCGCTGACCGTTATCGAGTGCCTGTTATCTTATTAGCTGATGAAGTGGTTGGTCACATGGTGGAACGCGTGATCATCCCCTCACCCGATCAGATCGAACACTGGGAGCGTAAGCGCCCTAAAACCTCTCCGAACGGACCATTTGAACCCTTCCGAGCTGAAGATCCCGATTTGGTACCCCCGATGGTCCACGCTGGCGAAGGCTATCGCTTGCATTACACTGGCCTGACCCACGACGAACGCGGCTATCCCGATATGTCTGCCGAGGTTCACCAGGCGCTGGTCACCCGTTTGGTAAATAAAATCTGCCTCAATGCGGACCAGCTGATCAGTACCGAGGACCATTACCTGGAAGACGCCCGCATCGTGGTCATCGCATATGGCTGTACTGCCAGGTCTGCCAGGCGAGCTGTTCGGGAAGCTCGAGAATTGGGAATTCCCGCAGGCTTGCTGAGATTGGTTTCATTGTGGCCCTTTCCGGATGATCGCATCCGGGAACTGGCCAGCAGGGTACAAACTTTTATCGTCGCTGAGATGAACCTGGGCCAAATTTATTGGGAGGTTGAACGCTGTTCCAAAGGATTAGTGAAGGGCGTTTTTCACGCCGGTGGTAGCATGATTCCACCACAAGCTATTCTGGATGCCATCCAGGAGGCAAACGCATGACCCGCGCCGAAGTCGCCGAGCATCACCCTTTGGATGGCATTATCCGCTCCGAGCGTATGCCTCATATCTGGTGCCCGGGTTGTGGCATTGGCGTTGCCATGCGATGTTATGCCCAGGCGATCTTGGAATCGTTGATAGCGGTGGAAAAACAGGTGGTTGTTTCTGGCATTGGCTGTTCTGGTCGCGTAGCAGGTTATATGAACATCGATTCCTACCACACAACCCATGGCAGAGCTATACCTTTTGCTACTGGAATGAAGCTGGCCAACCCCGAATTGATGGTGACCGTGTTCAGTGGAGATGGCGACCTGGTAGCTATCGGTGGGAATCACCTCATCCACGCTGCCCGCCGCAACGTTGATCTCAAGGTGATTTGTATTAATAACTTCAACTATGGCATGACGGGTGGTCAGGCCGGGCCAACCACCCCAAGGAGGGCGCGCTCTACTACCACACCCTACGGTAATCCTGAGCTCCCTTTTAATTTGCCTTACTTGTTAGCCGCTTCTGGCGCCAATTTCGTTTCCCGTTGGACGACCCTTAACGTTCGACAGATCAAAGAAGATATCCTTTTTACTTTTAACAAATCCGGCTTTACCTTTATCGAGGTCCTGGCACCTTGCCCGGTGGGTTTTGGCAAATCCAACAATATCGAGGATGGCCTGGAGGAGATGAAAATATACCGCCAGCGTTGTGTACTGATCCACGATGGAGACGTGCGCGCCGAGGAGTTAGGCATTGATCTGCGAGAGGAACAACCTATTTATATCGGCAGGTTTGTCGATCGCAACCTGCCCCCTTACCAACCGGTACGTCTCCAAGCCATTTAAAGGAAAGCGTTTATCAACCAGGCGAACAGAAAAATGAGAAAAGAAATCCGCATCTCGGGGTTCGGAGGTCAAGGGGTTGTTCTGGCAGGTTATATCCTGGGAAAGGGTTTGGCGATTTACGAGGGGCTCGAGGCGGTTATGACCCAATCATACGGTCCGGAAGCGCGCGGTGGGGCTTCAAGTGCCAATCTCGTGGTGTCTGATGAGCTTATCGACTATCCTTTTGTGCAAAGTCCCGACATACTGGTAGCCTTGTCCCAAGGGGCTTATTCCAAATATCGTCATGAAACCAAACCTGATGCCCTGGTTTTGATCGATGATGAATTGGTCATCCCCCTTGATGAGGATGAAAATTTCAGCATCCCTGCTACCCATCTGGCGGAGGAATTGGGGCGGCGAGTGGTGGCAAACGTGGTCATGTTGGGTTTTTTTACGGCCGTGACCGATCTGGTCCATCGCCAGGCCATGGAAAAAGCGATTGAGACTTCTGTCAAAGTTAAAACGGTGCCTTTGAATCTTCAGGCTTTTGCAACCGGGTTCGACTATGCCTTGGAGAAGCAGCGCGGTAGAGGCGAACAGATCGAGAAGCACAATGGGACCCAAGGGTAATCCGGTGGGGGGTGAATCACTGTTGTCTCCCGTTATTGAGGATTTTGCCGAATGAGCGACTCGGTATTGGTGATTGGTGGGGGGATCGCTGGCATTCAGGCCTCCTTAGACCTGGCTAAAGCCGGCGCCCGGGTTGTACTGGTCGAGCGTCAGCCCACTATTGGTGGGGTCATGGCTGTGCTGGATAAGAACTTCCCCACCTTGGATTGCTCTATCTGCATCGAGGCTCCCAAAATGTCAGAAGTGGAGCTGCACCCCAACATTGAAATCCTGTCTCTGACCAGCTTACGGGCGTTGGAAGGAGTCGCCGGTGATTTCACCGCTCACCTGCGCCAAAAAGCTCGCTATGTCAGCGATGCCTGCACACGTTGCGGGGAGTGCGCCAGTGTCTGTCCGGTGGTGCATCCCAATGAGTACGACTCGGGCATGGCCTCCCGTAAAGCCATCTATACTCCTATCCCTCAGGCGGTTCCCGGGGCTTATCTTATCGATATTGATAAATGTCTCAATGATCCCCCCAATTACATGCCCTGTAACCATTGTATTCAGAGCTGCTTGCCAAAAGCCATTGATTTCTTGATGCATCCTGAAAGGACTCTTACCCGCCGGGTGGCTGCGGTGGTCGTAGCGACCGGCTATGATATGCTTGATCCGGGGCAGATTCGGGAATATGGCTATGGATCTCATCCAGATATCCTGACTGCCCTGGAGTTTGAGCGTCTGGTCAACTCTGCTGGTCCGACCGGTGGGGAAATCGTAAGACCCTCGGATGGCAAACACCCGGAAAACATCCTGTTTGTGCTTTGTGTGGGCTCGCGCGATCAGCGATACGTCCGCTATTGTTCTCGCTTCTGTTGCATGTATTCCATCAAACACGCTTATCAGGCCATTGATCACGGTATCAAGGATATAACCGTTCTTTATATGGACATCCGTGCCTTTGGGAAGGGCTTTGATGGATTCTGGAAGCGCACCCAGGATGAGGGTGCCAAATTTGTGCGGGGCCGTCCCGCCCGTATCAGCGCCAATCAAAATGGGAGCATTCGGGTGCTTTACGAGCAGCTTGAAGGGGCGGTCCGTACGCAGGCGGACTATGACCTGGTAGTCCTGGCGAACGCCGTAACACCGCCGGACGGGTTGGTTGAGCTGGCTGATCGCCTGGGAATCGCATTGGACCAGGATGGTTTCATTTCTTCCAGGGAGATTAAGGGAGGTCTGGTGATGACCAGCCGCCCTGGGATTTATGCAGCTGGTTGTGCCTGTGGTCCCAAAGACATCCCAGACAGCGTCGCCGAGGGCAGCGGGGTGGCTGCCTTGGCCTTGAGCCACTTAACCGCCCGCTCCTGGCCCGAAACACCCCTGGCAGAATCGCGCGATGATGTTCTGGAGCCGCGGGTTGGCGTGTTCGTCTGCCACTGTGGCAGTAATATCGCCGGGGTAGTAGACGTGAAGAGCGTGGTAGATTTCGCCAGAAATCTACCCGGGGTAGTCTATGCTTCCGATCAGATGTTTTCCTGTGCCGGTAATACCCAAAAGGAAATCGAAGAGGCCATCGACCGTGAAGGCATTAACCGGGTAGTTGTGGCGGCTTGTTCTCCTAAAACCCACGAGTCCATTTTTCGCGGTGTTTTGGAACGCTCCGGTCTAAATGCCTACTTGTTGGAAATGTCAAACATCCGCAATATGGATTCATGGGTGCACAAAGGTGATAAGCAGGCAGCTACGCAGAAGGCCATGGACATGGTCTGGATGGCGGTGGAAAAAGCTCGCCGGCTGACCCCTCTGTTCGCTTCGCCTCTGTCCTTGACCCAAAACGCTCTGGTTATCGGGGGAGGTATTGCCGGGATGACCTGCGCCATAGCCCTGGCTCGCCAAGGTTTTGAGACTCATCTGGTCGAGAAGGAGGATCACCTCGGCGGGCTGGTTGATTGCTTGGAGGAAATTGCCCCTGCGGGTTTATCGGCCACTGAATTGGTTAAAGGCAGGTATCGAGAATTGGTCCAAAGCGGTGTGCACCTCCACTTAGGCGCTACTATAGAGGCCGTCAGTGGTTTGGTTGGGAATTTCCAGGCACACCTCAGCAATGGCAGGCAACTCCAGGTTGGCGCAATCGTGGTCGCCACAGGCTCCCAACCCTACCAGCCCAGCGAGTTTAATTACGGCCGGGATGAGCGTGTCATCACGAACCTCGAACTTGAAGAGATATTAAAGAGCGGTGCGCCAGCAGCCCGGCAGGTCACCTTTATAGCTTGTGTCGGTTCCCGTCAGGGTAAAGCCGGTTGTTCACGCTATTGCTGTACCGCCATGATCAGCCAGGCTTTGAGGTTACAACGTGTGGGTTTGATGGTCAGGGTGGTCTACAAGGAAATGCGGACTTATAGCCGCCAGGCGGAGGAACTCTACGAAGAAGCCATGCGGGCAGGAGTGCGATTTTTCCGCTATGACCCTGAGCTCCCTCCCCAGCAGGCGATTGCCTGGCACGACGGGCATGCAGTTCTTTATGACCACATGCTGGGTGCCACCGTGCGCATTCCGACCGATCTCTTGGTATTGGTGATAGGGCTGACACCGGTAGAAGATGGGTTAGCTGGCCAACTTAAATTAGCTCGCAGTGAAGATGGTTTCTACATGGAGCTGCACCCCAAGCTTGGACCGGCGGAGACAGCTGTGCAGGGTGTTTTCCTGGCTGGCACCAGCCAGGGCGCCAAGGATGTCCGTGAATCGATCGCCCAGGCGCTGGCTGCGGCTGGCAAGACCGGAGCCTTGCTTTCCCGGGGTGTGATCGAAAAGGAACCCATTACCGCGCGCCTTATTCCTGATCTTTGTACTGGCTGTATGCGCTGTGTTAAAGTTTGCCCCTATGGTGCAATTGAGCAGATCGGCGCTCCTGGGAAGGGTGGCACCGTCAGAATCCATGAAGCTGCCTGTATGGGTTGCGGGACCTGTGCGGCTGAGTGCAACTTCGATGCCATTGAGATGCCTTTCTTTACTAAGGAGCAGATTCTGGCGCAAATAGATGCCGCCTTAGCGCAGCAACCCGAGAGCAAGTGTTTGGTCTTTACCTGCAACTGGTGTTCCTATGCCGGGGCCGATCTGGCCGGCATCGAGAAACGTCAGTACCCTGCTTCAGCCCGTATCATCCGCACCATGTGTTCTGCCCGCTTTGAAGAAGATTTTGTAGGGCGCGCCTTCGAGAAAGGCGCCGGGGCGGTGTTGCTGACGGGCTGTCGGCTTACCGAAACTGGCTCGGATTGCCACTACAATTATGCCAATCGGCTCACTTGGAAACGTTTTCAATACTGGCGCCGTAAGTACGAACGCAAAGGAATTGATCCTGAGCGGCTGCAGTTACGCTGGATATCGGCGGCTGAGGGCAAGGAATTCGCAGAAAAAATCGCGGAAATGGACGAGATTGTCCAGCGATATGCAGGACAAACCACACAACCTGACCGTGAGAGGCTGCTTGAGCGCTGCGATTAAACCTTAACGTCCTCGTTAATCAGAGTGGGATCGGAAGGAAGGGATGATTAAGGACCAGGAAATCCTTATCGATGATAGCCTTTGGGAGCAGCTTAACCAATTGACTGGGAACGCGGCAACCCTATGCTATCAATGTGGTGTATGCACGGCCATTTGCCCGTGGGGTTTAGTCGGCCAAGAGCCCCTTTCGGTACATTTAATTTTACGCCGGGCTCAATTGGGGCTTCAGCAAGGGAATGAAAATCTTTGGCTTTGTACCACCTGTGGTCAGTGCCAGATCACCTGCCCAAGAGGCGTGGATATCTCCGATGTTTTCCGAGGCTTACGCACTATCGCCTGGGATCAGCGCAAGGTTGCCAGAGGCCTGCCAACCGTGCTCTGGTCGGTTTACTGGAACGACAATCCCTGGTCACAGCCGCCCTCCCGCCGCCAGGATTGGGCTAAAAACCTGGATATCCCGAGTTTCGATCCTGAACAGCACGAAGTCCTGCTTTACGTCGGTTGCACCTGTTCTTACGATCGTAGGGCTCAAAGGATAGCCACCGCGCTCGTGCGGCTCCTTCGATCTGCTGGAATAAAATTTGGTTACCTGGGAAACGAAGAACCTTGCTGCGGTGAAGCAGTTTTAAGCCTGGGGCATAAGCCTTTTTTTGATGAGATCGCGGCCCAGACCTCCCGGGTTTTCCGGGAAAGAGGCGTCAACCAATTGATCGTCGTTTCGCCGCACTGCTACGACGTATTCAAGAATCATTACCAGGATATTGGTGCCGATTTCTACCCCTGGCACTATACTCAATATCTTGCCAAACTTTTAGAAGAAAAGCGCTTGATCCTTGACCAACCGTTGGATGTACGCATCACCCTTCAGGATCCCTGTTACCTGGGTCGGCACAATCACGAATATCAGGCTCCTCGGAGCGTTCTAGGGGCAATTCCTGGGGTGGAACTGGTCGAGATGGAACATAACCGCCAGGAGGCTTTATGTTGTGGGGGTGGCGGTGGGCGTATGTGGTTGGAAACCGCAGTGGGTGAGCGCTTTTCCGATCTGCGTGTGAAGGAAGCCAGCCAGACCGGTGCTGGCATCTTGGCGACGGCTTGCCCTTTCTGCATTGTTTGCCTGGAAGACAGCGCCAAAGTAATGAAACTGGAGGGGATGCAGGTCCTGGATATATCCGAAATTGCAGTTATGGCGCAATCCAGGGAACGGGACGGAGGCGATTAATGGTTTCGTCGCTTTACGGCGTTTCTGAAGAGCGACCAGAAATCTGGGTGTACCTGGAACAGGAGGACGATCATCTAGAAGGGGTCTCATTGGAGTTGCTGGCAAAGGGCCGGCAAATGGCAGACCAAAACGGTTGGCGGCTGGCTGCTCTCTTGCTAGGCCATGGGGTGACCGGTTTGGCTGATCGGGCATTCACCTTCGGGGCCGACCAGGTATGGTCGCTCGAGCATGCCTGCCTGGATCAGTTCACCATCGAGGCCTACTCCCATGCAGCCTTCCAGGCCATCATGACTGGCAAGCCCAGTGTCTTCTTACTGGGTGCCACACCCAATGGGCGCGATCTGGCAGCCCGATTGGCAGTCAGGCTCAGAACCGGGCTCAATGCCGATTGCACCGATCTGCGCTTAGAGCCCCAGGGAGGGCTTATGGTCAGTGAAGTATCTGGCTTTGGCGGGGGAGTGCTGGCGTTTATCGAGATGCGTCACCATCGCCCCCAAATGGCGACTGTTCGTCCGGGTGTGTTTTCGCAGGAGGATATCCCTGCTGCCAGAAAGGGGACCATTGTCTACCTCCCGGTTGAGTTGCACCCGGATATGATCCATACCCGAATCGCAGAAAGGGTGGTTGGCGCGGGGGTCGATCTCACCCGCGCACAAGTTCTGGTGGCTGGGGGTCGCGGCGTCTCCGGTGATTTTGACCTGCTTGAAAAGCTGGCAGGCTTGCTGGATGGGCAGGTTGGCGCCACCCGTCCACCCGTGGATGATGGCCATATCGAACGCGAGCGCCAGATCGGACAGACCGGCGTGATCTGCAGTCCTAAGCTCGCCATTTGCTGTGGCATAAGCGGGGCGTTCCATTTTGTGGTAGGCATTGAGAAATCTGGCACTGTGATTGCCATCAACTCGGATCCTGAGGCGGCCATCTTTGAGTTCTCGGATTATTGTGTTGTCGGAGATGTCAAGCAAGTGGTACCGGAATTAATCGCCGAGCTCTCGGCGATCCGGGAGGCGCCGCGTGTCTGACCTTCGTATGATTGTGTGTATGAAAGTGGTACCAAAACCTGAAGAAATTCGAGTAGATTTTGATACTCATCTCCTGGACCGCCGCCAGGTCCGCGCTGAGATAAACCTACCTGATATGAACGCCTTGGAAATGGCGCTGGGCTTGAAGGATCGCTTTGGCGGTCAGGTCTACATTCTCTCGATGGGACCACCTTACTTTGAGCCCTATCTCAGAGTCGCGCTGGCCATGGGAGCTGATCACCTCTATTTACTCAGCGATGGCGCTTTCGCCGGTGCTGACACGCTGGCTACTACTTATACCTTAGCCCAGGGCGTTCGCAAACTGGGCGGTGCAGATCTGGTTTTTTGTGGAGAGGAATCTTCGGATGGGGCCACCGGGCAGGTTCCTCCTGGTCTGGCCGAGTGGTTGGGATGGACCCAGTTGACTCTGCTCTCGCAGGTGGATCTGGATCTGGGCCGCCAGGTGGCGCGTGGGCGGCGCATCATCAAAGCAGGTTATGAACTCCTGGAAGTGCCCCTGCCTTGCGTGGTCTCGGTGAAAACTGCTAGCAACGAACCGCGTTTCATGGATTACAGCATTAAACCATGGGCTTATGAAAAGAGGCAGGTGACGGTCTGGAATTCCCAGACATTGGAAGCCGACCCGGATTTTATCGGACTGGATGGTTCCCCTACGATTGTTACAGAGCTGGCCGAAGCACCTTCCCGTGAACGAAAGCGCATCCACTTGGAAGGTACCCCCCAAGAGACCGCCCGGCAATTAATCAAATTATTTGAGGAGCTGCTATGAGAAAGACATAGAGTCGCATAGCCGTATCGAGAAATGGAGGTACAGTGATGGAGGCCGGATTATTATCACGACCGATTCCCTTTGAGACTGCCGAACAGCTGTGCGCGGAGATCCGTGAAGAGGCCAGGCGCAACTGGCATACCGTGACAGCCCGCTGGTGTTGGAGTTGCCAAAAATCCGCTGGAAATAGATCGGAAAATTACGGTTTTTTGCAGAAGCCTGGAAACCGCGGCTGTATCCTTATAAATAATAAGTATGCCCAAACGTTTGATCAAACCGCGACCGAGTAAAGCATTTATTTCGGCTTTTTAAGACCGGGCAACCAGATTCCTAGTAACAATACCGCCATCAAAGCCATCCCAGCTCCAAAGAAGAAGGGTGCCGAAGGACCAAATCCTGACCATCTGCCAACCCCTTGCCACAACACGCCTGCGATGAGTGACGCCGGAAAAGCCGTCAGTCCAACCGCGGCGTTGTATAAGCCATAAGCGGTTCCACGTTGTTCTGGCAGCACCAGATCAGCTACAAAGGCTTTGGCGGTCCCCTCAACCAGACCATAATATATGCCGTACAGGGCATAAAAGCCCCATACCTGCCATCCAGCACTGGCCCCGGCGAACCCCAGATAAACCAGGCTATAAACGAACCAGCCCCCGATAATCAACCTACGCCGCCCAACCCGGTCGGAGAGCGCTCCTGCAGGGGTGGAGATGAGCGCGTAGATCAAGTTGAAGGTGATCAGCATTCCCATGACCTGCAACACACTCAAACCGCGTTCCTGAGCTCGCAAGATTAAGAAGGCATCCGACGAATTTCCCAGGGTGAACAGTACCAGGATGAATAAGAAAGCTCTGAAGCGGGTATCGAAACCCTGCAGAGATAGGCTCGGTAGCTTCACTAAACCAGGTTTCCTACCAACCTCCTGTGCCCCGAACACCACGCTCAAAACCCCCAGCACGCCAGGGATAATGCTTAGAAGCACGACTTTTTGAAAGGTATCCCGGGTCAGGGTGTGCAGCCCGGCTTGCGCTCCCCAAATCACCAGGGCGGCAATGATCAGGCCAAGCATGGCACCGCCTGTATCTGCGGCGCGGTGCAATCCGAAAGACAAGCCCCGCTGGTTTTCTTTAACGCTGTCAGCGATCAGCGCATCCCGGGGGGCAGTGCGGATGCCCTTGCCGGTTCGATCGGCAAAGCGTACGCCTAGCACCCCCGCCCAGGAAGTAGCAAAATACAGGAGCGGCTTGCTGATGGTGGACAAACCATAGCCGGATGCGGTCAACCACTTGCGCTGACCTATCCGATCGGAGATATATCCAGAGAAGATCTTGAGCAGGCTGGCGGTGGTTTCAGCGATACCTTCAATCAAACCGATCAGGCTGGTTTTAACCCCCAGGACGTTGAACAGAAACAGTGGTACCAGGTTTAGGACCATCTCACTGGAGATATCGGTGAAGAAGCTGGTCAAGCCCAGCGCCCAAACGTTGCGTGGTATGACGCGCAGTCCCTTCTTTCGTTGATCTGGTAATGTAGTCATAGGGATGCCCTCGTTGTTTAGATCCTTTATCGAGAAGTGCAGCAATTATAGGCGAAAGGCAATCGCAGGGGGGTGTCAATCTCCTGCCAGATAAGCGGGTTTATACTATACTTTTTGCGCTGGAAACGGTTAGCAGCACAGCCAATGACAAATTTGAACATGCGGCAGCAGATCATTAACAACGAGGTGATCGATAAATCCCCCTCTTTCTCACCGGACGACTCGAACCTAGTTTGTGCTTCCAACCGCAGCCAGGGTGTCTGGGAACCCTATGCCTATTTCTCAAATCCTGTAATACTTTCATCAAACCAGCGTACTAACATGCAGAACCTTCCTGCCCAGAAAACCCATGACGCTTGACGAATCCGCCCTCGCCATCCAGGCAGCCCAGGACTCGGCAGCCTTCGGTGAACTCTACGACCATTTCTTCCCGCGAGTGTTCAACTACGCCCGCTATCGTTGTGACGACGATCTCACCGCCGACGATTTAACCGCCCACATCTTCGAACGGGCTCTCACCCGCTTGGACCAGTACACCCCAGAAAAAGGCCCCTTCGCCCCCTGGTTGTTCGCCCTGGCCCGAAACGTGGTCAACGATTATTGGCGGCGGGCACAGCGCCACCGTTGGGTTTCGTTGGACTTTCTTAGGAGAGTAGCCTCTCCGGATCCCGACCCTGAAGCCCGGTTGGTGGCAAGCGAAGCCGAGCGGGAATTACTTGCCGCCCTGGGGGAGCTGAACCCGCGTGAGCGGGATCTCCTTGGCCTGAAGTTTGCTGCCCGCCTCACCAACCGCCAGATCGCCAAAACCACAGGCCTCAGCGAGAGCAACGTTAGCGTCATCATCTACCGGACGGTTGGCAAACTGCGGGAAGGATTGACGGAGACAGAAAGATGAACGAGCGAGAGGAAATTGAGCGTTTCAACCAGGATTTGGATGCTCTTCTGGAAGGCGAGTCACGCTCGCGGGAGGGGATTGACCCCGAATGCTTACACACGTTCCGAAAACTAGCATCCGCCAATTTCTCCGCCCGCAGCCGCCTCCGCGAGGCCACTCGCGCCCGACTTCTCGCCCGACATTCCGCATTGAAGAAACCTTCCAGGTTTGCATGGAGAACCCAAATGAAAACCCGTATCCCGAACCTGACAAACGCCTTTGCTTTTGGCGCAGCGATGATTTTGCTGGTATTGTTTTTGGTCTGGGCGTTTACGAATACCACACCGCAACCGGAAATTGCACCCTCTCCTTTCCCTCAATTCATTTCTTCGCCTTCGCCTGACGAAAATTCAATACCTACCCCGTATGACACAAGCTCGACTGGGTTAATCGTTTTTGAATCAAGGCGCGATGGGAATGGGGAAATTTATTTAAGCAATGCAAATGGCCGTGATCAACGCAATCTTACCAACGATCCGGCTGAGGATCGGAATCCGGTTTGGTCTCCCGATGGCCAAAAAATTGCTTTCATCTCCGAACGCACCGGGTCTGGACAGATTTACGTGATGAATTCTGATGGCTCTGGTTTGAAGCAGCTATCAAATTACTCCCAGATTACGGAGATTTCGCATTGTTCACAAATCATACCTTCATCCAAAATTAAATTTCTGGGGTTTGTTCAGTTAGACTGGTCACCTGATGGTAAATATCTCGTCTCCCCACTTGCTATGGATATCGATGGAAACATGATTGAATTCTTGTTTCTGATTAATGCCGATGGGTCGGGAGTCATCCAACTCACAAGCGACGGAAATGACATAAACCCCCAATGGTCACCAGATGGTCAGCGCATCGCCTTTAGTCGTCTTATAAGCTGTGATGGTGAAGTCACACATGATATTCTTAATATCAACCCTGATGGGACAGGCTCAACGAATCTCACCCATACCCCTGCCTCGGAAATCACTTTTTCCTGGTCGCCGGATGGTTCACGAATTGTTTACTTCTCTACAGGCATTCAAGATGAAACCGGCCGTCATGACGAAGTTAAACTGATGGAGGTAGATGGGTCAAACCAGCGGACTCTCGTAAACCTGGGTTCAGGACTTGAATTCGATAATGGGGATTTCGCCTGGCTGACCGATGGAGAGCGGATTGCTTTTATTCCACCTAATGACGGAGGCAATATCGAAATAAAAACAGTAAAAACTGATGGGACGGAGTTAGATTCCCTGGTAGCAATACAGGATAATTTCAGAAGCCTTGATCTGTCACCGGATGGACAATGGTTGGTTGCTAGTGCAGATGTTGAGAATCCAGCCTTCTACTTTATCTCTCTGGTATCACCGTATCAATATTTCCGTGTGCCCGAAGGGGGTTTAACTCCGCATTGGGTTCTCAATAAAGAAGAAGCTGCAGTAAGGATTATCGTAGAAGAGTTTGGCAAAGCACTCCACACTGTTTCACTTCAATCTCCCAACGCCAAAGAAGATATGAAAGAAAAGTATTCACCGTTTGTTGCCCCCGAACTGCTGGAAAAATGGACGAACAATATGTCAACAGCTCCCGGTCGAATCGTCTCAAGTCCCTGGCCCGATCGGATTGAGATTACCTCTGTAACCAAGCAATCGACTACTGAATATTCTGTTGCGGGCGATATCATAGAAGTTACCAGCATGGAGGTTGTGAATGGTGGAGCTGCCGATAAAATACCTGTACGTATCACAGTTGAAGAAGTTCAGGGAAACTGGATGATTATTGAATATGAGCAAGAATGGAGCTATACGTCCAATCTTTCCGGTCCATCAGCTCCTGACCCCCTCACCCTCGATTCCGACTCCGAAGCCATCCGCCAGCGCATCCTGTACAGCTACCAGAACTGGCAAACCATGTGGGTGGAGGCGCAGGTTGACGATTTAAACGGTGCGGTGGCCTCCAGCCAGCGCGTGCAGGTCTGGTTGAACCAGCCTGCACAGGCGCGCATCCTCAGCGGGCCGATTGAAGGCGCGCCCGCCTCCCTGTGGATCAGCGACGGAGAGAAGACCCGCACTGGCGAGGAGGTCCGCATCGACCCTGATTACACGCCTCCCGCGATAGAATCAGACACCGTTTACCCCCACCCGATGACCGGGATCATGCCCACCCCATTGAGCGAACTGCTGTTCCCCAGCGGGATGACTCAGCGCGGCGGGGAGTATCGCCCCATCAACATCGAGACTGTGGCAGGGCGCGAAGCCCTCATCGTCGAATGGAACCGCCCGGATGGATCACTCACTGACCGCTTTTGGGTGGACACGGTCACGGGGGTCATCCTCCGGGATCAAAATTATGGCAAGGGAGGCGATGGTGGGCTGACTAGCGACATAACCGTTATCGCCATCCAGTACGATCTCGAATTACCCTCTGGCACCTTCGACCGACTGGCACCCTTCCCGCCTTCCTTCGCTACCGGCCCAGAAGATATTTTTAGGGAAATCGCTACTCCCAATACCCCTGGAGAACCGGATTCTTCGCTCGCATACGGTGAAATCTACATGTTCCTCGAAACGAAGGGTGGGTACGAAAATGCGGGGTTGGTACACTTCCCGGCCAGCTGCCTGCTCACAGAAAAGCCCTGCCCCAAGCCGGAGTTCGTGCAGGATTTGCCAGCAGGGTTTTTGTATCCGGAGTTTTCCTTGTCTCCCGATCGGCGGCAGATTTTCTTTTCGGCAAACAACCTTGAATCGTACGTATGGATATTCGAGGTGGGTTCAGGAAAATGGAACCAATTGGAGGTTCCCTTTTTCAGCGGCGCGGTCTGGTCTCCGGATGGGAAGTGGCTGGTGGGGCAACCGGTCATCTATGGGGACGCGCAATCCAGCCCGCTCTTGTTGGCACGCGCTGACGGGAGTGAATGGCGCGAGATCATGACCGATATCCCCGGCTTTAAATATGCAAGGGGCTGGTTGGATAACGATCGTATCTTGCTGGTGAACACCCTAGACAACCAAGTGAGCGACGATGATCCGTTTGTTTACAGCGAAATCCAGATTTACGATCTCCAAAAAGAAGAAGTGAAGGTTGTCGCGGGCATCCAGACCAACGCCAACACTTCCATTTTCGGCACCCCGGCGCTTTCACCGGATCGCATGAAAGTGCTGTATAGCGTTCAAGATCGGGAGTCCGGAACTACCCAGATCAATGTCCACAATCTCACTGACAGCACCGACGAAACCTCCTTTCGCTACAATCTACCTGTGGGAGCGGATTGGTCGCCCGATGGAGCCTGGTTGAGCCTGACAGCCGCACTCGGTTATACCTGTGAAATCCATTTAGTACAGACAGACGGCACGGACGACCGTCTGCTTTTCACCGGTGATTGGGGCGGTGCCTGCGGGTACACCTGGAGCCCAGATGGGGAGTATATGCTCATCCCTGGGCTTGTTCAAAACCCAACCATCCCGCAGCTGCATATCGTGGACCTAACGACGGGAGTGTCCCGGTTGGTAACCTTGCCCGATGTAGGTGTAGAGTTCGAATGGCCACGGATGGCCTGGCTGCCGTAGTTTTCCCAATGGCTGCCTTGCCTTTCCAATGTCTCCCTCTGCCTGGAGGGAGGCTTTCTTCCTATGTACCCCAATAACCACGCTGCCTCGTTGCGCAATACCTGCTAGGCGATGTCTTCTAATGCCTGTGGATCCACGAGGTGATCGCTGCTTAGGCTACGCCGGGAGATTGGGGCGCTTTTGAAGTCCTTATGATGGTCCATTTAATGAAACCAGCCGGGAGATCTTCGCCCGCGGGCCGTGCTAAGGAGAAGAACGGAAGGGGGGTATCCCTGACACTGAGCCGCAGCCCATTGGCTTTTACTGGTAAGGCGACTTCGATTGGCACGCGGCTAGCTTCAACTTTAATCAGACTGCCCGGCTTGTGAGAGTTCCCCAGGCGACCAGCTAGCTGATCTCAAATTCCTCTATTAATCTTTTTTCTCTTTCACCTTGCACGATAGCTCGAACTTTTACGTATTGATCAATCCCTGACCCTTTTAATTTCCGTTTTAATAATTCATCAACCTGGAAAAGCCCGGCAGAATTGTTCATGAGGATATTTATTTGGATGGGTTTGTCCTTTCCTTCCGATATCTCTACATTGTCAATGGCTGCGGCAGATATCGAGTAGATACCTACGTTGCCGGCCTGGTAGGGGATGCGTGAGCGTCCTTCGCTCATATCGAGTGCGTCTGCCACCCTGACGATCCCGGCTTCGATGGTTTGGGGTTTCCCATCACTGCGATGAGCGATGATGGCGTGCAGCGTTTCCGAAACGACTATGGTCCTTTCCTCCATCGGTAGAAATTCCAGGGTGCGATGAAGGATGTTATTTGCCAGGAATAAACTGAAGTCCTCGTGCCCCTGTCGACTGATCGACATCCCCAAATCATGGTAAAGACTGGCAAGTAAGACAACCAGCTCAGCATGCTGGTTTGAAAGGTCATAATTCTTGACGATCGACATTTCAACCTTGTTCTTAATCAGGATGCGGGCCAATCTCAAGGCGATGTTGGCGACGATCTGAAAATGGACCGGGCCGTGATCGCTCATCCCCAAGCGATCAATGGCATTGACGTTGATAACCTTCCATAAAGTTCTGACTTCCACGTCTTTATTTATGATTTCCAGGGCTTTACCTAAAAGTTTGTTACCGTAGAGGGGAACGTGGATGGTTATTTGCGATTCTTTATTGGTCTGCATGCTTATTTCTCTTTTCACTAATCCAGGTGGAAGTTACTTTCAAATCGGCTTGGGTTGCTGATCCCTGACGAATCTGGTGTTTCCCCTTCTACTCAACTAAGTTTAGAGTAACAGGTTATAGCCCAATCTTTTTCGATATTAGTGGAATAAACCTAGGACAGCACCAATCACGCTTCCGACCACCACTCCGAAGGCTGCTTCGGAAAATCCATGTAAATAGGTTAATGGCGTACTGGCGCCTGAAGCCAAATGGGCTGCTTCACAAATGCTTATCGATCCATTGAGCCATATCCTCCACTACCTTGACATGCTCTAGGTCATTGTGGGGTTCGTGATAGCTACCCGCATAAATCTTCAATTGCTTGTCCGGAAAGGTGATGCCTTCGAAGAATTCGCTGGTCCCCTGCGGGTCGTTGATACGGTCTGCCCCGCCGTGAATCATCAATATTGGCAGATTCACCCGCGTGGGGTTTGCGCGTATCCAGGCTATGGTTTCCAAAGATTCTGTCCCCCAGCGTGCTGAAGCTTGGCCGTGTACCAATGGGTTTTCCTCATACGCCTTGACAACCAGTGGATCCCGCGACAAAGCAGCTTTTTCCAACCCCAGGTCAAGCGGGAAGCTCGGCCACACCCGTGAGAGCAGTTTCGCGATGATCACCAGGTACGGCTTGGCCACTCCCACTGGCTTTATAGGCGCCCCGCTGATGATCGCCCCCGCCAAATCCCCAGGGTTACGCATGATGTAATCCAGCGCCACCAAGGCTCCCATGCTGTGGCCGTAAAGGAAAAGCGGCTTGCCGGGTTGTTTTTCCTCGATCATTTCGAGGAAATGACCTGCATCAAGGCGATACTCCTCCCAGGAGTTAATATGGCCTCGCTGGCCTGGTGAGCGCCCGTGGCCCCGCAGGTCAAAGCCGAACAATGCCAGGCCATCTGGCACCAGCCCCTCTACCAGGTTCGTATAGCGATCGCAGTACTCTCCGAATCCGTGCACGATCCCCAGACTTGCTCGTGGATCTCCTTCCGGCAGCCACCATCGAGCATAAAGTTTCAATCCACCGCTGCCATCAAAATTGCCTTCACCTTGCTTCATGGTCTTAGCCCTGCTTTCTGATATTTCATCAAGTTATGACTCTATATGATTTATCTGTCTAAATACCGGCTTATTGTTTACACTCTACCGCATAATCGCAATGCATACAAGGCCTCTAGATCGCTGTAGTCGCCTCCAGGGGTGTGCAGCCCACGCCTCAGCAACACCGTACTCTTTTCCCAGGCTGCACAATCAGTGGTCTAACAGATATGGACAAGGTATTTATAGGTTTATTTTCAGGAGTAAAGGATCACCGGAGGTAATCGCCTTACAAGCCCTTTTGTTCTTTGCCAATGAACTAATTGCTATATTCTCTGCTTACTTTGCCTGTCCAGCTGACTTGGCCACACGGTGTTCGGCAAAGTAAGGCTGCCAGGGACCGCAGCGATCTATGAATGGTTGCATCATGGCACGCTCAGCTTGAACGGTATGCATCAAATCATGAGCAGCCCACTCGTGGACCATCTGGCTTAGGGTAACGGTTCCTAACTCTCCGTGGCGAGCTTGCCTCTCCAGATCAAACGGGGTTAATTTCTCTAAAAGCACCAAGCTCTCTTCACGTAAACCGGCGAACTCTCGCGCTAAATCCTTGGGGAGTTGCTCGACACTGGGTAAGTTCCCCTGACTATCAGGGTCAAAGCCAGGAAAATCACGACCTTCCAGAAAACATCGCATCCGCACAGGAAATACCTGGCGTTCGGTGTCGATCAGGTGTATCAGGCATTCCAGAGCTGACCACTCTCCTTGAGCTGGCTGCATGCGCAGCAGCTCCTCTGGCAACTTTTGAACCAGATTTACCCACCGTTCAGGCATAGTACGTAGTACTGCAACTGTCCAGGGGAGCATGTATTCTTGCATGGGTTCCTCACTTATCGATATGGCTGATCAGTTCTTCAGCGGCACCCGGCCGCTCGATGATGCCGCATGCTTGAATGCGCTGGATAAGTTCAATCCAGTAAGCCCGGCGTGGATCATCTTTCAAAACCGGTTTGAGGGTCTCGTGCTACGATGCTGTAAGTGCTAAAAGATTGGCTGTGGTGGATTTTCATAGATTTTTATTTAAGTTCTCCGTCCGCCTTTTAAAGTTGATTGCAGCGCTTCCAAGGCATGCCAATCACCCAAGGCTGCCAGTTTGGCCTGTTCAGGCCAGGTGGTAGGGTCGCCCAGACGGATGCCGGCCTCTTTGAGGATCTGTTCCAGGTGCTTCACTTCCATCTCTGCCAGCTGGCTGAATGTGGTGATACCAGCTGAGTGGAAGATGCTGGCGATCTTTGGGCCAATTCCTTCAATGAGCTCTAATTTATCGCGCGCCGCCGCGCTAACTTGCTCTACAATCTCATGCGCTTCCAGGTCATGTCCTTCAAAGGGGTATTCGAGTGGTTGTTTGGCATACCAGGAGAACAGGCCCCACACCCCCAGCACCACCGCCAGAACGATCAAAAGGATGGTGAAATCCGAAATAGCCCCGTTCTGGTTGTTGGACTGAAAGAACCCTGCAGCCAGGCTAGACCAAAGACCTGTACCGGCGAATTTGCCGGAAAAAATGAAAAAGGTCGACATAGTTGTTACGCTCCCTTGCTCGTGGTTTTAATGCTTTTAGGACTTACGCAGTTGGTGGGAGGATGGGGGCGTTTGGGCATCGCCCGCTCAAACACCCCCGATTTTCCCCTGAACTGCGTAACTACTAGCTTTAAAGAATGGAAAAGGTAAATCAAGATACCAGTCATCAGGTTCAAGGCAAGATGAAATGTCTTGATGAATAATTCCTTGCTCGGGGACCGGTTTTGATTATAGTCTTATCTTTCAGGTTTGTACCGGCTTTTTTTGTGGTTATTTTAGAGGAAATGAGCCCTCTAAGGATGGGTGGCCCCCTTTTTCGACCCGATTTTACAATTGCCTTGTGAAGCTCTTTTGGGGATAGCTTATCGCCCGGAAGGTGTGGTTTCCTCTGGTTGAAAAGTAATCATGATCCCATGAATGCTCGACTTATTTCGGCGGCAAGGATAGGGCATAGTCAATACCTTTCTGCACCCACATTTCCAAATCAAGGTCTGAAGAAAGGCTGCTGGGTTCGACCATTATCCAGCCTTTCATGGCCCTGCCGGTGATGTCAAACACCCTGGTGTGAGCTCGTTTCAGGGCAGCCTCATGCTGGTCTGCTCCTACGCGCACGATCAGATCATCCTTATACACACCACAGGCCATGTTGCCGTGCAGCAGGAACCCGACGCCGCCAAACATCTTTTTTTCATCTATATCAGGCTGTTTAATAAAGATTTCACGGAGGCGTTGCGCTAAGTTTTCGTCGTAAGGCATGCTTATTTTCCATTTTCGTCCGAACCTTTATCCAGGTTCAGAGCTACCGAATTGATGCAGTAGCGTAATCCGGTAGGCTTGGGACCGTCTTCAAACACATGCCCCAGGTGAGCGCTGCATTGGCTACAAACCACCTCGGTGCGGTGAATGCCCAGACTATCATCAGCGTGGGTCTCGATGTTGTCTTCCTCGGCGGGAGCCCAAAAACTGGGCCAGCCGCTGCCCGAGTTGTATTTCGTATCGGACTTAAAGAGCACATTACCGCAGGCTGCACACCGATATATGCCATGCTCTTTGGTCTGGTTGTATTTACCGGTGAAGGGTCGCTCTGTGCCCTTCTGCCTCATCACCCAGTACTGTTCTGGGGTTAGTTCTTGTTTCCATTCTTTGTCTGATTTGAATATTTTTTCTTTATTCATATACTTTCTCCATTGTTTTTCACTTTCCCTATATTTTATACCATTTCTATCCTGATTTCTTGGTCGTGGATAAGACCAACAGCCCTGATGGCCCTTTCCATCAAAGATAATCAGAAAGTGCTTTTCCCGGAAGTATGATTAATACAAGCATGACCCAATCCCTGGTATCGTCTTTTCTAATATATATCATGGATGTCGACGAAGTCGTCCCTAAACAGTTTATTAATCGGTTTACCGTAAAGATGGCTGGACTTGAAACCTAAGCTGTTTAACCAAGTCAGAAACGATTTGATGTAAGGTGCCTTTGATTGAGAGCGGTGGCCAGGGCCTTGCTTAACGATATCGAGTAGGCTATTTGATGGTGAAATTTACTCCGGTAACCTTGTCAGGCTGAATCTCCACCACCTGTTGCTGCATCCTGTTAGAG
>Ga0307435_1000169_pt1 | contig 28552 bp, 27 predicted proteins | sample SalMarWE160470MG_FD_202164 | JGI IMG/M metagenome (GOLD analysis project Ga0307435, IMG submission 202164) | Salt marsh sediment microbial communities from the Plum Island Ecosystem LTER, Massachusetts, United States - WE1604-70 | ecosystem: Environmental > Aquatic > Marine > Intertidal zone >... | reverse complement strand
GCCCATCAAGGTCGTCTTTACATTCTGGATAAAATAATCGAAGTAATTGCGAAACCACGATCTGAATTAAAACCGCATGCCCCCCGGATCACGACCGTGCATATTCCGGTGGATAAAATTGGCGCTGTGATTGGTCCAGGAGGTAAAACCATCCGCAGCATACAAGAGGAAACCAACACACGCATCGATATCCAGGAGGACGGTTCGGTGTTCATCGCCGCTACTGACCATGAGGGTGAAAGGATAGCTAGGGATCGCATCCTGGCACTCACAGAAACGCCTGAAATAGGCCGGATTTACACCGGAAAGGTAGTCCGGGTCACCGATTTTGGCGCTTTTGTGGAAATCCTTCCTAACACTGACGGTTTGGTGCATATCTCTCAGCTGGACAGCGAACATGTTAATCGAGTCGAAGATATTGCGCGAACAGGGGATGAAATCACGGTGATGGTGACAGATATAGATCCAGCTGGGAAGGTGCGACTTTCGAGACAGGCTGTGTTAGAAGGATGGACAGCCGAAGAAGCGCAAAGACACGACCGACCAGGAGGTCGGCGTACAAGCGGTGGACGTAGAGATAGCCGTCGTGGTGGGGGTGGACGCGACCGGCGTTGAGAATGATCAGTACGAGCGATGTTCCGAGAAACATCGCTCGTTTTTCTTAAGGGAAAGAAAACAGTCCGAGAGGCATTCCATCTTTTGCTCAGGAATCTAAATTTGCTCACATATTTTGTGAGCAAGAGATTAGGGGAGGCAGCGAATCGTACTTTGGATGAGGCATTGGAGATATAATAAATAAGAGAGCCTCTATTGATTATGATTCCAAGGAGTATTCTATGCAATCTGATTTCATATGGATGGATGGTGAGTTGGTCCCCTATGAGAAGGCAACCGTACACTTCATCACACCGACTTTGCACTACGGTGCGGGGGTATTTGAAGGTATTCGTTGCTATAAGACGCCCCGAGGGCCAGCAGTGTTTCGACTGCATGACCACCTCCAACGCTTTCTCGAGTCGATTCATATAATTGGGATAGAGGATTTTCCCTACTCAGTCGAGGATATGCAGCGGGCAGTACACCAGACGATCCAGGTAAATGGTTTCAACGAATGTTATATACGTCCGTTGATGTATTTAGAAGGTCCTATGGGATTGAATATGGACAAATCCCGCCCGAGATTAGGGATCGCTGCCTGGGAATGGGGACCTTATCTGGGCGAAGAATCCCAGAAGAAGGGTATTCACATGATGGTGTCCTCCTTTACCCGCCTGCATCCAAATATTAATATGACCAAATCCAAAGTCGCTGGAAATTACATTAACTCGATGTTGGTGAAAACCTTGGCTCTGCGATCCGGTTATGATGAAGCAGTGATCCTCGATCCGATGGGCTTTGTGGCAGAGTGCACTGGAGAAAACTTGTTCATGGCAAGAAGAGGTCAATTAATTACCCCACCTCGAGCTACAGTGCTGGAAGGTATCACGCGGGATTCGATCATTATCTTGGCGAAAGACATGCAAATTCCTGTCATAGAAGAGATGATCACCCGTGACCAGCTTTATATTGCCGATGAGGTATTTATTAGTGGTACTGCAGCTGAAGTTGTGGGGGTTCGGATGATAGATTACCGAACGGTAGGGAATGGGGGAGTTGGTCCGATCACTTTAGCGTTGTTAAAAGCATTCAGAGAAAATGTTCATGGTGCTGGAAAACATTCGGACGAATGGCTAGATCTTGTAGTCAATACCGAGACAGTCAAAGGAGAAAAGCTGGTCGTTTAACCTTCTGGATAATCTAAATGTGCGCATTTAAACCAACATGGAAGCCTCCAGAGTCTATTTCGACTCAGCCAGAAAGAGTATGACTGCAGACCCCCGCTAAGGGGGTTTGTCTATCTGTAAATAACAGATACCAATAGAAATACTCATAGACTTCTAATGTAACTTTAAATGGGAGTTCTGCATCTGATAAAATAGAAATAGTGTGATATCGATTATAAAAAATTTGATTATAGGTAAGTGGGAATAAACAACCTGCTTTTGGGTTCAGCGCATAAACCCCGGATATTTCTGGATCGAGCCATTTATCATTCGAAATGAAAGGAATTATCCTTCAAAGATGAATGATAATAAAGCCCAACCAAGGGGGGCTGGTTGCGGAATTGGATGCGGATGACATCCTCGCGGTAATCAAGGATTGAGGGAGCTCTATGGATTTCAATCTATCAAATTCATCATTGCCAACTTCTGGTGACAACCATACCAATCAGGAATCTGTGAAGGTATTGATTTTGGGCTCCGGTCCAGCCGGTTTATCGGCAGCGCTATACGCTGCCCGGGCGGACCTGGGTCCGGTGGTCTTAACAGGTATGGAGCTGGGGGGACAAGTTTCTCTGACCTATGTTGTTGAAAATTACCCTGGATTTCCAGAGGGTATTGGCGGATTGGAGATGGTCGAGCTGTTCCAGAAACAAGCGGAGCGCTTCGGGGCCAGGGTTGAAATTGATTCCGCGGTAGAGGTGGACCTCTCTGAACGTCCTTTTGCAGTTAAAACCCAGAATGGAAAGCTATATCTGGTAGAGACCTTGATTGTGGCTACAGGCGCCAGCGCCCGTCATCTAGACGTCCCAGGAGAAACCGAATTCACCGGTCGTGGGGTTTCATACTGTGCCACTTGTGATGGCTGGTTTTTCAAAGAGAAAGATGTCATTGTGGTGGGCGGAGGGGACAGCGCCCTCGAAGAGGGGCTTTTCCTGTCACGCTACGCTGATTCAGTTACTATCGTACACAGGCGAAATGAATTACGGGCTGGTGCGGTTCTACAACAAAGAGCACAGACCAATCCCAAGGTAAAGTTCATGTGGAATACCCTGGTGACCGAAATTACAGGCGACGGTTCTGTGGAAAAAGTGAATCTCAAAGACACCACCACTGGTGATGAACGCATAATGCCAATCAAAGGGGTATTCATATTTATCGGTCATTATCCCAATTCAGACCTGTTCACGAACCAGCTAGAAATGGATGAATTGGGCTACATAATAATTGATAAATATATGCGTACCAGCGTACCAGGGGTTTTTGCAGCAGGAGAAATTGCTGACCCACATTTCCGCCAGGTGATCACATCGGCAGGTATGGGCGCTGCAGCCGCAATGCAAGCTGGTCACTTTTTGGATGAGGATGTTGGATACAGTTCTTGATTATCTCCCTCTGGTGTATTTGCACCAGGGGGGATTCTTGTCAGGAGGTTTTAGCAAGGACTACGATCTGCGCAGAAATATCTTCGATAATTTAAGTAGAATGGACAAATGTGATGATCCTTGAATGTGGAGGCTGTTAATCAGCATCCTGAGAATATGGTTTCAAAGTATTAGTAGTTGCGCAGTTCAGGGGAAAATCGGGGGTGTTTGGGCGGGCAATCCCCGCCCAAACACCCCCATCCTCCCACCAACTGCGTAAGTCCTAAGTATATAAGATTTTCAAATGGAGCGATAAATGAATAATAAAGTGTCGATAATTGGGGCTGGAATGACAGGGGCAACCTCGGCTCACTGGTTAGCGGAGCGTGAAATTGCTGACCTGGTGTTGGTCGACATCGTGGAGGGAATGCCACAAGGTAAAGCATTGGACTTGCAGGAATCTCTACCAGTTATAGGGAGCGACGTAAGAGTGGTCGGTAGCAGCAACTACCAAGCCACTAGTGGATCAGATATCGTCGTAATCACGGCAGGAATCCCGCGAAAACCAGGAATGAGCCGGGAAGACCTGCTAACTACGAATGCGAAAATCGTGCGCACCGCGACGGAAGAATCGCTGAAGTACTCGCCCGATGCAATCCTTGTGGTGCTAACCAATCCGCTAGATACAATGGCGTATCTGACGATGGAAGTAGGTAATCTAACACCTAACCGGGTAATTGGGCAAGCGGGTATCCTAGACTCATCTCGTATGCGGGCATTTGTAGCGATGGAATTAGGGGTTAGTGTTGAAAATATTCACTGTTATGTGTTGGGTGGGCATGGCGATTCAATGGTTCCGTTAACTCATTACTCCAATGTCGCCGGTGTCCCCTTAGATGAAATACTTCCTGCTGAGCGTCTCGATGCGATTGTGCAACGTACCCGCAAAGGAGGTGGGGAGATCGTAAGTTTGTTGAAGACGGGCAGCGCTTATTACGCCCCAGGAGCAGCCATTATGCAAATGGTGGAGGCGATCCTTAAGGATAAGCATCTGATCGTGCCAGCGGCTGCTTATATGCAAGGCGAATATGGTTTGGAAGGCATCTTCTTTGGGGTACCTGTGCAGCTTGGACGCACAGGGGTGGAGAAAATTATCGAATTTAAACTGGACGAGGAAGCACAGGCAGCCTTACAGAAATCAGCAGATGCGGTTAAAGCGTCTGTTGAGGAATTACTCAAATTGGTAGATATATAATAAATGGCTTCATGACATTTAAGGAGAGGATTATGATCCTAAAAGAAAAAATCGAAGCTCAACTGCCAGATTGGCGTGAGCGAGTAGAAAAATTGGTGGAAGAGCACGGAGATGTAAAAGTCGGGGATGTTACCATCTCACAAATTTACGGAGGTATGCGTGGGGTTAAAGCTTTAGTGACCGATATTTCCTACGTAGACCCCCAGGAAGGCATCCGGTTCAGAGGTCATACTGTTCCAGATACGCTTGAAAAACTGCCCAAACCAGCGCAGGACGCCACTGCCTGGGTGGGTGGTTTGTACTATCTGCTCTTAGTTGGTGAGATTCCTACAAAAGAGCAAGCCCTGGCTGTTGAGGAAGAATGGAAGGCTCGCAGCACAATACCGGAGCACGTCTTCAAAGTGCTTAAAGCCATGCCGCGCGAAACCCATCCCATGATGTTATTCTCGCAAGCAGTCCTATCCCTTCAACCGGCTTCTTTATTTGCCAAGCGCTATCATGAGGGAATGGTCAAAGAAGAATATTGGGAGCCTATGTTGGAGGACAGCTTAAATTTGACAGCAAAGCTGCCAACAATCGCGGCTTATATTTACAGCTTGAAGTATAAGGATGGGAAATTTACGCCGTTAGACCCGAACCTGGATTGGGGTGCCAACTTTGCCCATATGATGGGAATTGAAACCGAGGAATATAAGAACCTCTCACGACTGTATTTTATCCTGCATTCTGATCACGAAAGTGGCAACGCCAGCGCGCATGCCACTCACCTGGCAGCTTCAACGCTATCGGATATCTATTACGCATTTTCAGCGGGTCTGAACAGCCTGGCTGGTCCTCTACACGGTTTGGCGAATCAGGAATGCCTGCGTTGGCTGATGGGAATCTACGATAAGTTCGGCGGCGTCCCCAGCCGGGAGCAAGTTGAGCAGTACGCCTGGGATACACTTGACAGTGGACAGGTGATCCCGGGATACGGACATGCCGTGCTGCGCAGGCCTGACCCACGCTTTACAGCACAGTTCGAGTTTGCCAAAGAACATATGCCAAACGATGAGATCTTTCAAATTGCCAAATTAGTTTATGAAGTGGTGCCGCCAGTGTTGCAAGAGCAAGGGAAGGCCAAAAACCCGTGGGCCAATGTGGATGCCATAAGCGGCACTCTACAAAACCATTACGGCCTGAAAGAAATCGATTTTTATACAGTGATGTTTGGAGTCGGTCGGGCATTGGGTGTTACTGCTAACGCAGTATGGGCACGTGCTTTGGGGCAACCCATTGAGCGACCAAAATCTATAACTACTGCCATGCTAGAAGAGATCACCGAAAGGGTTAAATTGCCTTAGAAATACCTTACTAGTCGCTATAAGGAGCGGTTACCGTGCAGGATATCTGCATGGCAACCGCTTACTTTTGTTTTGGCCTTTGGGAAGAGGCAGATAGTGTCTAAGGCGTGGGCGTGCTGCTAACCGGCACACCGGACCAGATGAAAATACGGGGACTGCTGACAGCGCCAGCTGACTCCCAGATTGGCTTTCCATCATCGTCGGTCCCAATCTGTCTCACCGTTTGCACCGTCCAGCGGAAACCGTGTGGGGTACTTTCAGTAGGACGGAAGGAGGCGGGCACGATGTATTTCGTATCGGTGACATAATCAACCAGTTTGCGGTCCTGGTCTGAGGTAATGTCGTATACGCTGACCTGATAAGCTTCATTTTCGTTGAGGGTTCCAACTGAAGCCCACTGTAAGGTGACCGCGTCTTCCGTAGTGGTGAAGGTTACCCCATCGGCTGGCAAGAGCAGGTTGGGAGCCGGATAAGGCGGTGGTGGTGTGGGCGTTGGTGAAGGCCCTGGGGTGGGATTTTGTTTACACAAGGGGATGGTAATGGGCATTCCAGAAAAAACCGTATCACTGCTCAAACCGTTGTATTCCCTGATAACGGCCATGGGTACATTATAGGCATTGGCAATGCTGCTGAGGGTGTCATTTTCCTGGACGATGTACTCAGCTTTATCGCAAGCCTGTTCAGTGGCTTCAGCAGGGCTAAGGGTGGAGGTGGGCAGAGCGGTGGCGGTGGGAGTGGGATAGGGGATGAGCAGACGTTCGCCGATGGTGAGAGGGTTGCAGTCAGCAGGCAAGTTGTTGAGCAGGACGATGCTCTGGATCGAGACACCAAAGCTATAAGCGATAGCAGCACATGTGTCATTTGGCTGAACGACGTACGTTTGCGGCGTGGGCGTTGGGAGAGGTGTGTCGGTAGGTGTTGGTGTCACCGGAGTAGGGGTCAGGGTGGGCGTAAGCGTGAGCGTTACGGTGGGCGTTGCGGTTGGATCGACTACGCGCCCGGTTTCCTGCAGGGCAAAGAACACAAGGGCTGCTCCGATGCTCAAGAAAAGGGCGAGCAATCCAAGGGCGACTGGCAAGCTCAAGGTGACTTCCGGCATGCGGCTACCTTGGACAGCTTTGGTAGGGCGAGCAGGTTTCTCGCCATAAGAGAATTCAGTGCCACATACCAGGCAGCGTGTGGCGTCCTCAGCCACTCGTGTTCCACAAGTGGGGCAAATTTTAGTGGGTTTTGAAGGAGTATCTTGAACCATAGGCATATATTATGCCGGGATGAATGCCCGGCAGCGGCGATTATACCAGTCTTTTAGGTGCTCTTAATAATTTTAATCTAATGACATAACATACTTGTTTGGCGAATAAAACTATACAAGTGGGACTGTAACAGCTGTCAGGGTGGTTATCACCTTGATGGTATACTGCTCAGAATGGTTACGTACAGTCTTTATGTACATATTCCCTTTTGCCGTCAACGATGCGGTTATTGCGATTTCAACACCTACGCTGGTATTGAGGACCTGGTACCAGCCTATGTAGAGGCGTTATGCGCCGAAATTACTTCCGTTAAGGAAACGGTTGGCGCTTATCTGCCTGTGCACACTATCTTCTTCGGAGGTGGCACACCCTCTCTGTTAACAGTAGGGCAGATTGAGCGTATTTTGATTGGAATTGAAAGTTCTTTTGAGCTACTTCCTGGCCTGGAATTATCCCTAGAGGCTAATCCAGGCAGCCTTTCACTGATTTATTTACAGGAGTTGTATAAATTGGGAGTCAACCGCTTGAGCATTGGAATGCAATCCGCTCAGCCGGAAGAACTTCGCCTGCTCGAACGTCAGCATCGCTATGAGGATGTGATTAATGCGGTTAAATGGGCACGCAAGGCAGGCTTTGACAATCTAAACCTAGATTTAATTTTCGGAACACCATACCAAACCCTGGAGAGCTGGAGCCATTCATTATCATTGGGGTTGGAGTTAAAGCCTGAACATCTTTCACTCTACGCTCTAACGATAGAACATGGGACTCCGCTGGCACATTGGGTGGCACGTGGTTTGCTTCCCGATACCGACTCGGACCTGGCAGCGGAGATGTATGAACTGGCAGACCAACAATTGGCTGGGGTTGGGTACCTCCAATATGAAATCTCTAATTGGGCGCGCCAAAGCAACCAAGGAGAACTGCTTTCCTGCCGGCATAATTTACAATATTGGCATAATCTGCCATATCTCGGATTGGGAGCAGGTGCGCATGGCTATGCAGGCGACTTTCGGACAGCCAATGTCCTTTCGCCTTCGGTTTATATTGAGCGATGCATGCGTGGGAGAAAAGAACAATTTCCTATCACACCAGCGACAGCCAGCGCGTTACCGATTGACCGGGTTACAGAAATGGGGGAAACCATGATGATGGGCTTGCGATTGACTGGAGAAGGGGTCTCAAATGTAGATTTTATGGCGCGCTTCGGTCAGGCTCTTATTGAAGTTTTCCCTAAGGAGATCGAGGAGCTGTTGGCAGCCGGCTTGTTAGAATGGGTTGGAGAGGGACATGAGGTTTTACGGCTGACGCCCGGGGGCAGGTTATTGGGTAATCAAGTATTCATGCGTTTTCTCTAAAACGAAATCCTTGTGGGAATCTCAAGGACATCGTTTCAGCCGACGCGATTTAACAATTGATGCGCAAGCTGCTCTAAGGCCTGACCTGCTTCTCCCTGGGGTTGGGCATATTGCAAGGATTTTAGGGCTTGTATAGTGAGGTTTTCAGCAGTTTCGGTGACGTAGGCGCGCCCTCCATTAGCCTGCAACTCGGCAGCCAATTTGGGAACTTCACCCGCTGTAATTGGTCCTTGTGACCAACGCTCGGCGAAGGGACCATCCTGGCTCAGACCAAACAGTACTGGCAGGGATTTCTTGCCTGATAGCAAATCGCTCTCAGAAGATTTACCGGTAAGGGCATCATCCCCCCAAATTCCTAGCAAATCATCCTGGGCTTGAAACGCCAAGCCCAACGATTCTCCGAATTGGCGATAATGGGTACGAATAGTTTCTGAAACTCCCGCGATCAGCGATCCCAGCTCGGTACAAGCTGCTAATAAGGCGGCGGTTTTACCTTTCACCATAGGCCAATAAGCATCCAGGTTGAGATCCCCGCGCGATTCATAGGCGAGATCCAGATATTGACCCTGAGTCAGCTGCAGGCAAGTCTCTTGGAGGATGCTGATAGCCTGGAGAGTGACTGATGGCGAGACCCTCTCGCTTGACGCCAGCATAGCTAAGTGAGCCAAAGTGAACATAGCGTCTCCTGCATTGATTGCCTGAGCAGTTCCGAATTTATTCCAGACGGTTGGCCTACCCCGGCGCAGAGGGCTGTTGTCCTGGATATCGTCGTGGATTAGAGAAAAATTGTGAACCAGTTCCACGGCAGCTGCAGCAGGTAAAGCGCGCCGCCACTCTCCTCGTGCAGCGGCACAGGTGAGCAATAGGAGCAAAGGACGGATACGTTTGCCCCTGGCAGCAGATCCTGCGCCTTCTCCTTCCCAACCTAAGTGATAGGCCATCATATAATGCAATTCTTGATAGCCGGGACCGTTGAGGCGCTCAACCACCCGGTGGATCTCTTCCTCGATGGCTTGCAGGTATTGTTGGTGATAAGTAGGTATGGTCATTGGTGGAAGGGGGGTCAAATCACGTTTCTGACAACGGGGCTTGGCGCAATTGTGAAAGGTTTTGGCAGCCACAAGCAAACATGCAGACCTGGATTTGCCGTCGGATTTCATTGATGGTTTGAATGGTTTCATCTAGAGAACGGCTGGCTGCTTTTAGAAAGGGACTGGCCATGCCTCCCAAGGCAGCTCCGAGGGCAACAGATTTGGCGATGTCAATACCATTGCGCAGACCACCGGATGCAAAGATGGTCAAATCTGGAGCAGCCTCGCGAATATTGAGGATCGACTCAGCGGTGGGAATGCCCCAATCAATAAACGCAGCTGCCAGGCGAGCCTGGCTTTCTTCTACGGCGCGATACATTTCAACCTGACTCCAAGAGGTACCGCCTGCACCGGCGACGTCTATGGCAGCTACACCCGCGTTAGCGAGAAGACGGGCTGCCTCCTGAGAAAAACCCCAACCGACCTCTTTGGCGATGACGGGGACTGGTAGTGCCTTACAGACGCGCTCAATTTTTTCCAAAAGGCCGGCAAAGCGAGTTTGGCCTTCTGTCTGGACGGCTTCTTGCAGGGCGTTCAAATGCAGAATGAGAGCATCCGCTTCGATCATATCGACAGCTTGCTGGCAATGTTCAATTCCGTAACCGTAATTCAGCTGCACGGCTCCTAAATTCGCAAACAGTAGTACGTCCGGAGCAGTTTGGCGGACCTGAAACGTGGCGGCAAGTTCAGGGTGTTCGAGCGCGGCTCTCTGGGATCCTAAACCCATGGCGATGCCAGTCTCTTGGGCTGCAGTTGCAAGGATCTGGTTAATGGCCCCGGCTTCGGGGGTGCCCCCAGTCATTGAGGATATCAAGATAGGAGCTCTTAAGGTGCGCTTAAATACCTTCAGACTGAGGTCGATGTCATCCAGATTGAGTTCGGGCAAAGCTTGATGAATAAAACGATAGCGTTCCAAACCAGTGGTAATACCAGAAAGCACGTCTTCTTCCAAGTTGATGCGGATGTGATCCGCTTTTCGTGAGCCAATACCCGTAACTTTTGACATTGCTTGGTGTTCCTGTGAGTTGAAACTATCTTACCAGCCGGGATTCCACCTGTCAATAAAATGGATGGTCTTTGTGAGAGAGGAGAAACTAGAGACCTATAAAAATCCTGGCGACAATAAGACGCAATGTTTATCCCGAAATTTGTATTCTTCGAAAGAAGCGGTTCTAAACCTCGGATTCGGTAACTAACTCAAGTTGAGACAAAAGTTCGGACAAAATCAGAAAACCCGTAAATTCAGTCTGTCATTGCGAGCGGAGCGTGGCAATCTCGCCCTTAGCTGGAGATTGCTTCGCCCCTGGTGGGGCTCGCAATGACAAAAATGTCCGAACTTTTGTTCGAAGGTCAGTAATTAAGACTTGACAGATCAGACCCTGCGGATACAATAGGCCCATGGTTTGACACAACTAAAGAAGGAGAATAAGCAATGGCTGACACATTTGAAGAGATCAAAGCAATTATCGTTGATTTGCTGGGTGTGGATGAGGAAAAAGTGACACTCGACGCCAAGTTTCGGGAGGACCTGGAAGCTGATTCACTTGACCTGGTCGAGCTTATAATGGCTTTTGAGGACAAGTTTGGCGGTGAAATATCAGACGAAGACGCTCAAAAGATAAGCACTGTCGGAGATGCAGTACAATACATCGAAAGCCATATGAAGTAACCTAAGGATAAAAGAAGTATTTAGAGGCGCGGAGATTATCCGCGCCTCTTTATGCGCCTCGAATTATTTTCCAGAAAGTTGTTGACAATTCGTTATAAGGCGTTTATATTTATCGAGAGGTTATTATCGCAGGCATCTTTGAAATTCTTTCCTAGTGAACATCTGAAAATCGAGGAGGTAAATAATTGTTAAAGGCTTAACCAGCATTCTTAAAACAATGATGGTGGCCGAAGATACCCGCAATATGTATTACAAGGAGGAGTGAGCGCGATGAGGAAAACGAATCTAGTTTTATTTTGGGGGGTAATGGTTGTAATCCTGTTGATTTCAGGAGCGTGTTTGCCAAAGAGGCAGGCGACTTCTCAGCCCACTGCATCAACAGGCCAATCTTCAACCGGTGGCGCGCAACCAACAGAATCTCAAGGGGCAGGTGGAGAAACATCGCCTCAGACGCCTTCGAACCAATCCGGTGTGCCCGATGACATCCCGATCATGCAAGGTGCATATAAGCTTCAGACAGCACGTGGGGGAGCGAATGTCGTTTACCAAGTCGATGCCGATGTTCAGACTGTGGTTGAATTTTATCAGAACGAATTACCTGGAATGGGCTGGGATATGGCCGGTCCTCCAGACAATGTGGTCGGATCAATAGCCACAATGTTGCGGGAAAACGAAGCCGGTGACAGGATGACTGTCAATATGCAAGGGAACAAAATCGGTGGTTTTGTCCGAGTCACCATCGCGATCGTACGCCACCAATAAATTCAGTTCTTTCGAAAATAAATATTCATAAGGGAGAAGAGAAACCGATCTGTGAGGTTACTCACTCACAGATAATGGACAATTGGATTAGCACCAGAGGTGCTACAATAGGGGGGTTGAATTTGCTGGGGGAAATGTAATTACAGCAAATCAGGAATTTCTTCAGGGTGAGTGGCCACACGTACTCCCACAGATTGCAAGGCCTTGATTTTATCAGATGCCTGGCCCGACCCAGCTTCCACGATAGCGCCGGCGTGTCCCATGCGTTTGCCAGGAGGGGCAGTTTGACCGGCGATGAAGGCGACCACCGGTTTTGTAAGGTGATCGGCGATGTATTCAGCGGCTTTTTCCTCATCTGTGCCACCGATTTCACCGATGAGGACCGCTTTTTCGGTGTAGGGATCGGCTTCGAACATACTGAGGACATCTATAAAGTTGGTGCCATTGATGGGATCCCCGCCGATACCGACGCAAGTGCTGGCGCCAATCCCTACCTCTTTCAAGGCATAAAGCACCTCATAAGTCAGGGTTCCCGATCTAGAGACTAAGCCAACATTCCCGGGAATAGATATGTCACCAGGGATTATGCCCACCTTGCATTCACCAGGTGTCAATAATCCGGGGCAATTGGGACCAACTAAACGGACGCCCTTTTGATCTAGATATCCACACACACACATCATATCCTGTACGGGTATGCCCTCGGTAATACAAACGATCAGCTCAATACCGGCATCAGCAGCCTCGAAGATTGCGTCAGGTGCAAAACGGGCCGGCACAAAAATCACGCTGGTGTTGGCTCCGCGAGCTTCCACTGCAATTTTTACGGAGTCAAAAACAGGGATCTTGCCATCTAGCACCCACTCGCCACCCTTGCCGGGGGTAACACCCGCAACAACATTGGTGCCGTACGCAACCATTTGTTGGGTATGGAAGAGACCCTCGTTACCCGTAATTCCCTGCACAAGCAGGCGAGTGTTCTTGTTGATCAGTATGCTCATCCTTTTCTAACCTCCCTTCGCGGCAGCAATGGATTTCTTGGCTGCCTCAGCCAGGGTTTCTGCGGTAATCATATCGGCGTCGGCCAGGATTTGGCGACCCTCTGTGGCGTTGGTGCCTACCAAACGAGTCACCATAGGAACGTTGGTTTTAACCTCCTGCAACCCGGAGAGGATACCGTGGGCGACTTCATCGCAGCGAGTGATACCCCCGAATATGTTTATCAAGATAACCTTGACAGAGGGGTCGTGCAGGATGATGCGAAGGGCTGCGGCAACTTTATCGGAAGCTGCCCCGCCCCCGATGTCTAGGAAGTTGGCAGGTTCACCCCCAAACAGTTTTATGATATCCATGGTCGCCATAGCTAAACCTGCTCCATTGACCATGCAGCCGATTTCACCACCCAATTTGATATAGGAAAGTCCGTACTTACGAGCTTCTGTTTCTGCCTCGGCTTCGACATCCAGGTCACGCATTTCTGCCAGGTCAGGGTGCCGGAAGAGTGCATTGTCATCAATCAACATTTTGCCATCGACAGCCAGAAGGTTTTTCTGTGCAGTGATGACTAAAGGGTTGATTTCAGCTAAGGTTGCGTCGTTTGACTGGTAGGCCTGCCACAAACCCATCGCAACCTGCCCAAACGATCGCCAGAAATCGCGAGACAGATCGATACCAGTGGCCAGATCGCGAGCCTGATAATCCCTCAAACCCAAGAGTGGGTCGATATACACTTTGATGATTTTATCGGGGGTTTTCCGGGCGACTTCTTCTATATCAACACCACCTTCTGAGGAAGCCATCATCACTGGCTTATGGACAGAGCGGTCATTGGTAATGCCAAGATATATTTCGTTATCAATATCGGCTGCTTCATCTACCAGGACTTTACGAACTGGTAATCCCTTGATTTCCATCGCCAGGATCTGAGCAGCGACATCTTCGGCTTCTTGGGAATTCTTGGCCAGCCTGATGCCCCCGGCTTTACCACGACCACCCACAAGCACCTGTGATTTAATAACAACGCGGCCACCTAACTCTTCAGCGATTTGCTTTGCTTCAATTGAGGTGGCCGCTACCCTTCCTTTTGGTATGGGTACTCCATACTTGGCAAAAATTTGTTTTGATCTATATTCGTGTAATTTCATGCAGCGTAACTCCCCAAGCGCAAATTCGGTTAGTACTTTTAAGTGAGTAAGTTTGTTCTTCTAACACGCTGTAAAAGGCGGGTTTAAATCACCCGCCTTTTACAGTCATATGTATCCACATATGATTGTGCGCGCAGAGATTATACCATGGGGTGCCCGTAACCCAATTTGCAGGCTTCGTGGAAGACTCTCGGTTTACTCCGAATTCGATTTGTTCATTGGGAGTCCATTAAGGTATAGGGGGCATTGTAAAATGCATTATCCGGCTATTGCCAGTGTCGCTCACCCATACACCACCGGATGGATCAGCCGTGACAGCGCCAGCCAGACCAAACCCATCTGCGCCCTGGCCGAAATCACCCCAATACCGCAAGAGATCTCCCTGCGAGGTGAATTCCAGGACACGATATCCATCGGGATCGGTGGCATAAACCTGGCCCATTTCATCAACGGCTAAATATGGCTTGTTATCCAAGGACTGACCATACCAGGCAAATATTTCCCAAGAAGTTAATGGAGTATAGTCGCCATTGGCATTCAAAGAAAAGACTTGAATACGCTGGTTCCATGTATCAGCCACATAGAGGCGGTCCTGGCTGTCTACAGCTAAACCTACCGGTTCATTAAACTGGCCAGGTTCTAACCCTTCTCCCCCGAATTGGGCAATGTAATTACCATCTGAATCATAGATAACAATGCGTTTGTTACCGGTATCACTGACGATAACATGACCTTGAGAGTCTATCACGACATCACGTGGCCCCCATAACGCGACTGGAGTTTCGGCGCGGCCCAGGTAACCCCACATGGTGATGAATTGACCTTGAGCAGTGAATTTTTGAATGCGGTGATTCCAAACATCAGCCACATAAACGGAACCATCCGGACCTAAGGCGATCCCCCATGGTTCGTTGAAAGTGCCAGCCGGAGCTGCATTAGGGTCATCGCCACCGAAGGAACCCCATACCTGTATGGGGCTGCCATCACGAGCCAGGTGCTCAACCCGATTGTTTTCGGTGTCTGCTACATAAAGGCTACCATCGGGTGCCACCACCAAGCCGCGTGGACGCATGAACTCACCAGGTTCGGTGCCAGCTGTGCCTATGACGATGTCGGCATTAATTTGCACACCTTTGTCTTTATAGGGGTCAGTGATCACTTCTTCAGACGTCGGACCAACGCCGTAATTCCAAATCTTGGCAGCCACGTCTTTGCGAAGATACATACGCATATGATCGGAGGGAGACCAATTCGGAAGGCTGAGGTCAACATTCGTGAGTTTGCTGTATGGTGTGTAGTTGCGGTTTAACCAAATCTGGAAGATGGCGGAGCGCCAGGCAGGGTCACTGATAGCGTTCCAGATCCGTTGAAGATCGAGGTTGAAGTAATCTTGCATCGGCCACCACATACGGGTATAGTCAAATCTATAGAAATCATTACGCACTACCGGTTCGATTTTATCGTAGTTTCCTTGACCGACGAGGATGATAGGCATCTCACGCAAATCGAGAGTAGGATTTTTTCCATAAAAACGTTGGTTGGGATAATTGCGGAGATACCACCAAAAAGGATACTGGGTGATGTCGTCGTATGCCACTGACAAGGCCAATCCATCGGTTGTGCGACGGGAGATTTCTTCAACCTGAGACATGATTTCCTTGGGCCCTGGGGCAGTATGGGCATAGACCAGGAATTCTGTAGCAAAGTCGTAATTGATATAAGACGCCAGTAAGGCGGTGCGCGCCGTCAGTACACCCAATACTCCAAAAGCCGTTAGAGTCACGAGATAACCGGTCTGATTGAGCGCCCAGGACTTCATCAGATAGGCCAACCCCCAACCGCTGGCTACGGCTGTTAGCAGAGCAGTGATAAACGTGCTGGTAGCTTGTAACTGGGCCAATTCTTTACCCTGGAAGGGAGCATGAGTTCCCAATAAGGAGCCTAAGGTGGATGCCAAACTCAAGAAAAACACAGGAACCAGGATCAAAATTAAGAAGCCTCGTTTTTCCCGGAAAGCAGTCCAGTTGATTGACTCGATCAATCGTCCTAAAGCCCAGGCAGCCAGCAAGATCATTGGCAATGCAATGTGAACGGTAAGCCAGGGCATTTTTTCACCTGCATAGGTGTAGGCAATAACGCTGGTGAGGACCCAAAAGCCGAGTAATGTGACGAAGAGAGGATCTCCTGATGGTTCATGGGAGGTGGCAAGAGGCGAGGATTCCGATGGATCTTCAACCGATTCTGCGGGCAGTGATGCCGGGGTAGCTTTGGGACGAACCACCCAATAAAGAGCCAGCAAGCTGCCTAACGCTGGCAGGTATTCGTAGATTGGTACCTGGATCAGGATATAGTAATACCAGGGTTGGCTGCCTCGCTCTACACCTTGTTGTGCCAGCCAATAGCCTAGAGAACCAACCATTCCTGTAAAAAAGCCACTACCATTGGTGAAGATGGTCGTGTAGAAAATGGTAAAAATCCCGTAGAAGAGCCCGGCATTCAGCAACCACAGGCGTGGGTTCCACCATAATCCAATCACGATGGCAAGCAGAGCCAGGGGGATCAGGAATATGCTGGTATGCAGCATACCCAGGTAAGAATAGTCGGTCGGATCCCAGCCAAGCATTTTGACCGGAAAGGGCGCCAGCATAGGCAGAACCAGGGTGCCAAGCAGGATCAGTAGGTCGAAGGAGCGTTCTGCCCGCAGCAGGGGAATGGTGAAGCCGCGTACCAGGAAAAAGACGGCAATCAGGAAGGTGAGTAAAGCGAATGCACCCAGTAGCAAGGAAACTGATAAGGATGTCCTCGAGGCGATGGTGGCAATACTCTCTCCGGGTACTGAGGGAGCCACCGTTTCCTGAGAACTGATGGGAACTTTGCCTTGATTTAGAATAGTGAATCCTGCTACAGCCCCCAGGAGAAGAACCGCTATGATTAATGCTAGTAAAAAGCGTTGTCTGTTGCTAGGTTGGGGCCAGGGTGATTGTGCTACGCGAAAAATGAAGTAAAAACCCAGAAAGATCAAAGCTTGGGCAGTGTATATAAAAGCAGTCTCTTTGGCGGTGAAATGGAGCACGGTTGCGGCGGTGAGCCAAAAGAGGTACCGGGGGGTGCCATCTTCTAAATTACGAAGAATGCTCCAAATCATCATGACGCCGAATAAGACAACCAGGGCCTCGTTGCGCGCATATCGTCCATAATAGAGCATATAGGGGGAGATCAATAACAAGGCGGCGGCGATGAGCGCTCCAATGCGACCAAGGTAACGACGATAATTCCACATAAAAGCGATGGCGGCAATACTGAATAAAGCAGCTGGGATCCGGGCTGAAAAATCATTATCACCAAAGAGGAAATACGAGAGGGTAATCAGGTGGAATTGCAAGGGACCATGGGTGACTGGGTCGTGTTGATAGCCATCACCCTGGTAAAGACGCCACGAGAAGTAGACATGAGAAGTCTCATCATGACTCATGACGCGTATTCCCAGATCGTAAAAACGGCTGGCGAACGCCAGTAAAAGGATACTAAAGAAAATTACTGCTTCCCAATTGATGGTAATGCTCCTGATCGATAGATGATCTAATTGGGGAGTTTCTTCTTCATAAGAAAGCACTCGAGTGGATTGCATAAAGTGTCCTTAAGGTGGGGTGGGAGATGATTAATTTCCAGATTAGTCCCGAATCAAATATTCCTTAGCTAGTGGCGCATTTTGGAAACTAAATATTCCTCCAATTATATTAGCATCAAAACCATGCAGCGATTTATACCAGATTATATACTTCCTTGGGGGAAATTTCGTTTACATAAATCGTGTTCTAATTTTTGCCTGAGATCTATCACTGTTATTTTATTTTTGTAACCTTTTATGGAGAAGAACATGCCAATGGCCTGGTTTATTGTTTGGAAATTTAAGTTTCCGATCCGCGAGTACACGATCTTATTACTGGTGGGCCGGTCACCGTAACAATAGTATGGATGGTCCCCCTGTAAAGCCATTCTCTAACAGTTCTTTTTTCCAGAAAATGATTCTACACGAACTTGAACTGGGGCAAAGCGGTAACCATTCTCCAGGACTACGTCTTGCCGCCACATATCGAGGTGTACTTCGTCAGGATGGAGGGCAACGAGGACTCGATATCCCTCTTCGTAACCGTAGACAGATAGGACTTATGTTCTCCACAAGGGTAGTGCTCGATCCAATGAGGAATTTATCAGATTAGCCCAGGTTGTTCACCAGACGACTGGAATCTCTTACTTCACTTTCAATCAGTCGGTGCTACTGGCCTGGCATCAAGACGATAGGCGAAAGGCTGGCAATAGGCCCGCGCAAGATCTTCTCTTCGGGCAGTCCGATCTGCGATCCCACTTCTCGGAGCAAGACCATTAGTCTTCATCATGCGAGTAATTTTACCTGATATTGGACACAGTTCGTTATACCCGGTAGACGAATATTTCAGGGTCAGCATACCACTGCATCGCTCTGTTAGAGCAAAACTTTGAAAGCGACCGTATATTATGATAATATGCAGATATGATCGATCAGGAGTATCGTCGCGTCCTATGATGCCAGGGTTTATCCATTTCCAACCCTGCATATCATCGACCTGTTGGTACATCTATGTGTTTATGTCAAGTGCCCAGCGACTTGGGCGTAATTGCTTCTCTCACGGATGTTGATGAGGTTCTGGACGATTTGCAGATAAAAATGTATGCCAGGCGGCGATCAGGATACAAATCCATTGGTAACAAGGTCATCTTGCCGGAAAAAAAAGCCGGATAGTCCAGCTTGAACTGGAGAATCTGTGATCCGATCCCAACGGGAGGGATTTCTTATGCCCAAAAAGTCATCCCAGTTTGGCAAGCTGTCCCCGCAGTACAATTTCTTCTTGAATCCCTACGAAAACGAGCGCTTCACCCGCTGCCCGCAGTGCAGAGCAAAAATGCGCCAGCGCAAGTTGCCCCTGGTGATCCATGTGGACCCGATGTACCCAGTCAGCCTCAACTACACTTGCCGGTATTGCCCGGCCTGTGATCTGCTGATTGCTCACCAGGATGAAATTGAGCATTTGCTGGTCGCTCTATTCGAGCAGCACGCACCAGAGGCGGTTGGCAATGACTATATAGTTCTGGGTACTTTCGAGCATGACTTCTGGAAGCAGGGCACGAAAACACCGCACACCGTTCAAAGCCTGGTTGATAACCTCCACGACTTCAAACAGGTGTTGATTTTCAAGCCAGCGTACATCTGGGTCGGAAAGGAAAAACCTACAGAGAAACGACCAGCCCGAGAAAAACATCGCTCAAAGGTTGCACTGCCTACTACCCTCATTGACAACCCCGACCGTGGCAAAGCGCTGATGGACAAGATGCAAGCGCACTTGCCCATTCCGGTTCGCCCTACGCCGGCGCTGATTAAGCTAGCAAATAAAAAGCGGCTCGGCATCCAGCGAAACGAAAGCCTGCAAATCTGGCGCGTTTTCTACCTGGGTGATGAGGGGGGATTATGTGTGAATCACCCCAGGTGTGAACCGTAAAGAAGCGCTGGTATGTTCCCTGACGCACCTGGAAGTGGTTGGGGACGACTCACTGGCTCGCGAGATGCTCACATACCAGCAAGAACACCGCTGGAAGCTGAGCAGCCAAGATACCCAACGATGTGGCGGCAGATAGCGAATCCTGTTATCAGGAGAAAAGGTTACCCAAGATGATAACCTACCGGTGTCGGGTTCGCTCCCACCCAATCCTGGAACCAATCTTCGTTGAGCTGGATGGCTCGTACCATGATTTCGCGTTTCAGGGTGAAGACGCCATATGACTCCTGAGTCTGCTTATGGGTCTGGTGAATCGCCTTATCCATCTCCGCATGGTCCAACTCACCAGCTTTCCAGCGTTGGAATTTATCGTAGAGCGGGTCGAGCACCTGCCGCCAGCGAGAGTCATAATAGGCAGCCAGCAGAGATTGTTCCCATTGGTACTCAGGGGTATGAGCACGGTTCTTGCGAGACATACAAATACTTCGCTTTGTCTAACGCTCGAGTAATTTGCGATAGGGGTCTAATTCCAAGGCCTGGCGGAATTAACGCTCGGCAGATGGCCCAAATTCGGCGCGCAGCAAGAGTGTGGCCTGTTCAAGTATCTGATCCACAACAGGGGAATGGAAGATCCTCTGATCGTTCGTGACTAGGAACTCAACCAAGGTCAGATCGAACACCTCTCGGCGTCGGGACCCCTTATGCAAAGAGCGGCGTTTACGAGACATAGGTTATCCCTAATCCGTTAACGAGGCTCGTTCTGCCGGAAGAGCTTCATCAGGGCGGTTTCCTACATAACTGGATAGGCGTGCAAGCTGGCTTGCATGGCCCCCTCGACGGTACCATCCACCTTTTCCTGACCAGGGAAGAACCATTCGTCTGGATCGTAGCGGTCCTTGTTGTAGCGGTAAATCGCAAATTCCCAGTCGTCCATCTTGCCCGTATAGGTCAGGCGGCAGATCTGAAATGGCTCACCCGTATCACGGCGATCCAGGTAAAGGAATTGTCCGCGATAGCGCGCCCGATAGCCGTGGGCGGGATTTGCAAAGGTCTCTTGGTTGAACTGGGCAACGATTTGCTCGACCTGGGCCTGGATTGCTTTTGGAATTGCCTTTGTATTTATTCCATCCTCACGATTCTATGGTCTGGAAAACGGCGTCCGCTGGCCAAGATAAATAACTATATAGGCGATCAATACGGTGGCTCAGCGGGACCATCATAGCCGCACATCCCTGTACGCGGAGAATTGAACAACGGCATCGGCTCGCCATAATTTTCGTGCGGATGCTCTTCGACATGCTCATCACATAAGTGACCGGTCTTATTTTCCTCGTAGAGGCATTCAATACACAGCCATTTCGCTGGCTGGCCGCACTCCTGGCAAACTTCCTCCGGCATGACATTCCGCGCCAACAGCACGATCGGATGTTTGGTGGTCGGTTTTCCCTGATGTGCGTCCACCACCTTGATATCGGTTTCGGATGTGGTACCAAAATCATACAGATGGCGCAGAACCAGGCTTGGCTCGAAAATGGCATCCGCCTTGCGAGACTTGCCAACATCGATGCCGCTCCAGCCGCCAATGGTGAACTTACTCAAGTGGTCGCAACATTCCAGCCATATGGCGCGCAGGTATTTGTCCAGCTTGTCAAGTGACGCCGAGCCGACCATTTCCAGGTCGAGCCAGTAATCTTTGTCGTAGGCATCTTGAACTCGTAGATGCCAGAGGGTCTCCACCGGCTGGCTGCTGGCTTCGGCGGACTGGAGATCTTCCAGGCGCTTGGGGCATTTGTCCAAGTGTTTGGTCACGCTGCGTTTGGTGATGACTTCGCCGCAATAGGCGCAGGTTCCATGGGATTCGGGTTTGCGGGGCATAACGATCCTCCTAAAGTCGCTCATCCAAGGGGAAGAGCTGGGTACGATAAATGGCCTTTATAAGTCGAAGACCAGCCAAACAACGCTCGCCATTTCTGGTAGGATGGCAAAATCCAATTTTTCCTTAAGCAGCGCAATAAAACCTCGCCGCGAACTGCTTCTGGAAAAGCCTTTTTGGGCTTAGCTTTCACAACTCCCCTCGAATTTAGAGAAAAGCAGGGCGATCCTATCTGCGCCTGCCTTTCTTAGATGCGCGCAGGGGGTAACTGGATTCCCCGCTCTTCCTTGACTTGGGATCGGACTTTTCCCGCCTGGGTCTTGCCTTTCCCGGCTGGCCCTTCAACGCGGCGACTTCTTCTGGTGTTAGGTGGCGCCACTCGCGCGGCTTGAGGCTGCCCAAGCGTAATGTGCCAATGCGAACCCGGATGATGCGTACGACTGGTAGGCCGATACGTGCCCCTACTTCCCGGATTTGGCGTTTACGGCCTTCGCGCATCACCACACGCAGCCAGGTCTCTTTGCCAAATTGAGCCTCTACGTGCACCTCGACCGGAGATGTACGATAGCCATCTTCCAGGACGACGCCGCGCCGCCATATTCCGAGTTGTTCTTCGTCCGGATGACGGGAAAGGAGGACTCGATATTCCTTTTCGTGGCCGTAACGGGGATGTGTCAGACGATTTGTTAGCTCGCCATCGTTGGTAAGCAGAATCAACCCTTCACTGTCGGCATCCAGACGGCCGACCGGATAGAGACGTTCGGGTACAGGTACCAGATCACACACAGTTGGGCGTTGATCGGGGGATTTGACGGCCGAAATGACTCCCTTCGGTTTGTAAAGCGCGATATAGGTGAGAGGTTCGGCGTTCGTTATGGGTCGACCGTCCAGCTCGATTCGATCACGTTGCGGGTCAGCTTTGTCCCCTAGTTTGGCAACATACCCGTTAACCCTGATCCGCCCAGCCTCGATCAGCGTTTCACAGGAGCGTCGCGAACCAAGTCCAGCCCGAGCGAGGATTTTCTGTAAGCGTTCCATTTTCAAGTAGCTGGATACATGCGATTGCTATTCTGCCTCAGTAAGGTTTTGCTCTTGGATCTGTTGACTGTCCTCGTTCGGGGTGATTGGTGGCAAATCCGATAAGGAGTTTAAACCGAAATATTGTAAGAATTCAGAAGTGGTACTATACAAGATGGGACGCCCTGGGCTGCCCGCCCGACCGATTTCTTGAACCAGACCCTTGCTGAGCAAACTTTTTAGAGAGCTGTCGCTATTAACTCCTCGAATAGCATCAACCTGTGGGCGGGTAGCGGGTTGGTTATAGGCAATAATTGCCAAAGTTTCTATGGCAGCGCGGCTCAATCGACTGGTCATCTCCAAACCCAAGAAGTTTTCTACCAAAGGCGCTAATTCAGGCGCGGTGGTCAGCTGTACACGTCCAGCGTGACGCTGAAGACGCAGACCGCGTTGTTTGTAAAAAGCTTCTAATATCCCAAGCTCGATCTCTACCTCTCGGGTTGAAACTCCCAGAGCAACCGCCAATTGCGAGGGTGTGACTGATCCGGGAGCGGCAAAGAGCAGAGCTTCTAACTGGATAGCCAGATCGGATAGGGTATCTGAATGATTTCCGTTAGACATGCTATAATCAAGCCTCGTATAAAATTTATAAGCAGCTTATCATATCTGCAATAATACAAGGATCCGCCTATATATGAGCAGGTATCTACGATTTTCTATTGTTATAGTTCTCCTGGTGGTCGCTTCCCTGGCATGTAGTCTAGGATCTGTAAAGCGTGAAGAAACCAGTACCCCTATTCCGGTTACAACTGAAGCAATTACCAGCCTGGAGGATGCTTTACAAAAAGCCCAAGATCAAGTAACCAACGACCAACCAGTTAAACTAGAAATTAATGAAGCCCAATTGACCTCTCTAGTAGCATTCGAATTGCAAGGACAGGATGAATATCAAGTTTCTGATCCCCAGGTCTATCTACGAGACGGTCAAATCCAGATGGTTGGCAAACTTACCAATCGAAATATAACATTAACCGCAAAAGTAGTTCTAACACCTGAAGTAGACAGCACCGGGTCTATCCACCTTCGTGTGGTTTCGGTAAAATTTGGACCTTTTCCAGTTCCTAAAAACATGGTTTCAGATCTCGAAACAAATCTTGACAAGAGTTTTGCAGATGAAATCGAATCAATGGCTCCGAATACACGAATTGAAAGCATCGTGATACAAGATGGGGTGATGACAATCACCGGACAACCAAAAAAGTGATACCGAGATGGGATTATACCATCGCGAGCACTAATTTAATACCTACCGGCATCATCGGTATAGGATGATATTTTTTTATTCATCAAGAAGCGAACAGAACTCATTCGACCAAGCCGGTTATGGAAAACATCTTAACAGATAGCCAAAACCAATTTAGAAATATGAGATCATTCTTTCTCTCAATTATTCTATTATTGGCAGGTATCTTGCTGGTCAGCTGTAACGCCCCCCAAATGAAACAAGGCAGTATAACTGTGAGCGTTACAGTTGATGGAAAAACCACTAATATTGAGGTAGCCGCTGGTAGCACGGTTGAAGATGCCTTAAAGGCTGCAGGTATCGTTCCAGGAGCTCTCGATCGCAGCAATCCACCATCCTATACCCTGCTAAACGATGGATCTAAGGCGCAATTGATACGCGTGCATGAAGAATTCACCGTTGATCAAGTGGTAATCCCCTACGAGCACCAGCAATTACACAACGAATCTCTACCCATCGGTGAGGAATTCTCGCTTCAGACGGGGCAAAACGGTCTTAAAGAAATTACTACCCGCCGGGTCTTTGAGGATGGGGTTGAGGTATCGAGCAACGTGGTTAAGACCGTGGTATTGAAGGAAGCCCTTCCGCAGATTACCATGGTTGGAGTACAGAAACCTTTCGCGCCCTTTCCGATCCCGGGAAGATTGGCCTATCTGCAAGACGGGAATGCCTGGGTGATGGAGGGCACGACTGCGAACCGGCGGCAGGTGGTTTCGACCAACGATCTTGATGGACGTGTTTTCTCTCTTTCACCCGACGGTTCTTGGTTGCTATTCACACGGCGGAGCGAGGATGAAGAGAATATTAACACTCTGTGGGTTGCAAAGGTAGAAGAGGGATCAGACGAGATGATCGATCTGGATGTGGCAAATGTCGTCCACTTCGCTGATTGGAAGCCAGATTCGGTGCTCACCGTAGCATTCTCCACCGTAGAACCACGCTCAGCTGCTCCTGGGTGGCAGGCTAATAATGATCTAGGATTGATCACTTTTAGTAGTTCGGGATTTGTCCGGCGTTTGCCTCCCATATTAGAGGCCAATTCCGGTGGGTTGTATGGTTGGTGGGGTACTGATTTTGCATGGGCTCCAGATGGATTGCAGTTGGCTTATGCTCGATCTGATAGCATCGGTGTAATCGACTTACAGACTGGGGAGCAACGCACTATTTTCGAGATCACTCCTTTACAGACGTTTGGTGATTGGGCTTGGGTACCTGGTATTTCATGGGGGTCTGATGGAAATGTACTATTCAGCGAGGAACACCATCCACCAGCAGAATCGCAGGCTTTTGATTTGATGGCAGTCTCATTAGCTGCAAGTAACCCTTTGGTAATTGCCTCCCAGGTGGGTATGTTCGCTTATCCGGTGCCTTCACCAATCAGGGAATTAACTTCCGGAGAATCTGCCTACCGCCTGGCATATTTACAGGCGATTTTCCCCTCTCAAAGCGAAACCAGCCGTTATCGTTTGATGATAATGGACCGTGATGGCTCTAATCGTCATGCCCTTTTCCCAGTTGAAGGAGCAGGTGTGGAGCCCCAACGAGTGGAATGGTCTCCCAAGCCATTGGAGGGAAGGGCAGACAATGCGATTGCCTTCTTAAATCAAAATAACCTTTGGATGGTAGACGCTACCAACGGGGAAGCCTGGCAAGTCACCGGTGATGGTTTAACCAGCAGGATAGATTGGAAGTGAGCGAGGGGTTTGAGGAATAACAATTGCAACTTCTGATATGCGTGGAATTTTTATTAACGCAATGGCCAGGCGGTTATAAGTGAATTAGAATTGAAAATACCGGGTTATAGATGTTGAGCTATAGTTTGTTTGTAATCAAGGGTTTTATTCACGAAACCTAGTTCTTAATAAGGAAGTGTATTATGCGCTGTCTTGTCACAGGAGCAGCTGGATTTATTGGATCTCACCTATGTGATCGCCTTCTAGCAGAAGGACATGAGGTGGTGGGGATGGATAACTTTATCACTGGAGATCAAGCCAATCTGGCTCACTTAGCGGGTCATTCAAAATTTTTATTTATCCGTAACGATGTATCTAATTTCATCTTCGTGCCCGGTAATATTGATGCAGTACTGCACTTTGCTTCGCCAGCTAGCCCCAACCCCAATTCCCCATATGGTTATTTAAACCTGCCCATCCAGACGATGAAAGCTGGCGCGTTGGGCACCCACAATACTTTGGGCATCGCCCGAGATAGAGGAGCGCGTTTTTTGTTGGCTTCGACCAGTGAAATTTACGGTGATCCTTTGGAACACCCGCAAACAGAGGGTTACTGGGGGCATGTGGACCCCATCGGTCCCCGCTCTGTTTATGATGAGGCCAAGCGGTTTGCGGAGGCTTTGACGATGGCTTACCATCGCTTTCATGGCGTGGATACCCGGGTGGCGCGCATCTTCAACACTTATGGACCCCGCATGCATCTGGACGATGGTCGCGTGGTGCCAAACTTCTTAAAACAGGGTCTGTCCAAGATGGCATTGACGATTTATGGTGATGGATCCCAGACCCGTAGTTTCTGCTATATCGACGATCTCATTGAAGGAATCTATCTTCTGTTGCTTTCGCAGGAGCACAACCCGATCAATTTGGGGAATTCAACGGAGACCACTATCTTAGATTTTGCCGAGACTATTAACAAGTTAACTGATAATCAAGCTGGCCTGGAATTTAAACCTCAACAACGTGGAGAAGGAGACCCGCAAAGACGGCAACCTGACATTTCGCGTGCCCGGAAAGTTCTGGGATGGGAGCCAAAAGTGAGCTTGCGAGATGGAATTAAATTGACAATACCGTATTTCGTAGAGAAGTTGGAATTAGTATGATCGTAACGTCGATATTGACAAACCCACGGGAACGAACCCGGTTCTTACGATTCGCCATGGTAGGGATCATTGGGGCTGTGGTGGACTTTGGTACATATACTTTGCTGCACGATCTTATCGGGGTTTCGGCGGTGCCTGCCAGCGTTTTATCTTTTCTAGCAGCTGTAGTGAGCAATTTCACCTGGAATCGCTATTGGACTTATCCCGATTCCCGTTCCAAGCCTATACCAAGGCAAGTCGTTGAGTTCTCCACCGTTAGCGGGGTCGGGTTAGCAATCCGCACACCCATGTTCGCCTTGTTAGTGAACCCATTTCACCAATTTTTCATCAGATTACCCACCATGCCAGTAATCCCGAACGAATACCTAGGAGATAAGGTAGCGCTGGCAATCGTTGTTATCGTTGTGATGTTTTGGAATTTCTTTATTAACCGTTATTGGACGTATGGTGATGTCGAATAGCAGCAAAATGTTTATGGAATTGAAAATTCATTGAAGCAAAAGATGCCAGGTCATCAGCATTTTAGTATAATAATTCCATTATGACCAACATATCCTCTCCCGTTCCTATCTATACCACATCGGGTGATGTGGGGGGATTTTATATGGATCCTTATATCTATAACGGACAGGGCGATTGGATTGGGTGGGTGACATCCGATAAACAGGTCTTTTCGGTACATGGCCGCTATATCGGTTGGATGAGTAAAGACCGGCGCATATTACGAAAATGCGCCACCGATTACAGCCGGTCCAAGCGGACTCCCCCAAAACCACCACCACCTTTCAGACCGCCCGCCCATACGCCTCTCCCCCCGTTAATGGCAGAAATTGCCACCAACGTTATTGACGTTCTGGATGAGAGGCCCGACTTATTGCCAACCATAGATACTTTCGCCTTTACTGATGACGTGGGCTGATCATGAGCGAGTCGCTCAGGGGAAAGCCAATCAGCGCCTCTCAGGTGACCCTTGCCCAATTAATGCAACCTCAACATGCCAACACGCTTGGCAATGTACACGGCGGATGGATTATGCAGCTGGTTGACGAGACAGGCGCGCTGGCTTGTATGCGACACTCCCAACAACGCGTCGTGACGGTGGCCGTGGACCAAATGACTTTTCGTCAGCCTATCCGCATCGGTGATCTGGTAACGATGAATGCAGAAGTTAGCTATGTGGGAAGAACCTCGATGGAGGCTGAGGTACAGGTGGAAGATGAAAACCCGATAACTGGTCAACGTACCCATACGAATACGGCTTATCTGGTATATGTGGCTCTCGATGAAGCTGGCAGACCGATCCCCGTCCTACCGCTCATCCCCGGAACCGAGGCCCAGCAAAAGCGTATGCAAGAGGGACGTGCTTGGCAGGATCACCGTTTAGCGCAAGTCCAAAAAAATGATCGAAATGAGCGATGATCTGATTTCTACCTCAATCGATACACCGCCCGGGACAGATGCAGCGCATGAAGTAAGCTCGCTACGTGAGTTAATCGACAGGGTTTCGGGGAAAGGCTTCCGGACCGTGAAAAGCGAGGGCGATGCTGGTCTGGCAGAGGTATTGCCATTCCCGTTTTTAGCTATGGTGGGCCAGGAAGAGATGAAATTAGCCCTCTTACTAGCGCTGATAAACCCATCAATTGGGGGTGTGTTACTGATCGGCCCACGTGGCACGGGTAAAACTACAGCTGTGCGAAGCTTGGTTGATCTATTGCCACAAGTGCCACGAAGCCTTTGCTTTTATGGTTGTACACCTGAGGATGTAGAAACCGGGGGGATGGACGCCATTTGCCCGGATTGCGCCCAAAAATACGCCAAGGGTGAGCCGCTGGCTGTGATGGATCGTGTTCGCCTGGTGGAATTGCCACTCAATTCTCGTTTGGAGGATGTGATTGGCGGTTTGGATGAACGAGCTGCTCTGCATGAGCGCGTG
>Ga0307435_1000168_pt1 | contig 28555 bp, 23 predicted proteins | sample SalMarWE160470MG_FD_202164 | JGI IMG/M metagenome (GOLD analysis project Ga0307435, IMG submission 202164) | Salt marsh sediment microbial communities from the Plum Island Ecosystem LTER, Massachusetts, United States - WE1604-70 | ecosystem: Environmental > Aquatic > Marine > Intertidal zone >... | reverse complement strand
TGCCATTCCGAAATGGCTGCAATTATATCCGCATATGTCTATCCTGGTCATCTCTATGCATAACCCGCGAAGGCTGGTCAAGGCCGTTATAGAAGCAGGCGCCAGCGGTTACATTCTCAAAGATGATCAGGCTGTCATTCAAGAATTGGCGAGTGTAATCCGCTCAGTTGCTAAGGGGGGCATTCATTTCAGCAAACAGGTGCATCATCACTTACTGGCACAAATGTCTGGGGAATCGGTGTTAACTCCCCGGCAACTGCAAGCTCTATCCTGGTGCGCGGCATATCCGGACGCGACCACCGATGAGCTGGCCGAAAAGTTGGGTGGGGCACATTCAACCCTACGCAATCTTCTTTCTGGCGCCTACTTAAGTTTAAACGTGCACAATCGAACAGCTGCGATTGCGAAAGTGAGTAAACTGGGCTTAATCACCCCCCTGGAACCGCCCTTAGAGATTTAGCCAGGTTGATTGGGCAACGATAGCAGGGATTGCGGCATTTGCAGGTCTAAAGTATTGAATAGACTTTTAACCGGCTTAATAATACCGTCGAGTAAGTCCTCGAGCTTTCCTTTATCCTGTATTGTCATGGCGTCCAGGATTTTTCTCGCGGCTTGATGCCTCTGCAATATTTGGTCAACACAATAGCTTATCGCCCCACATCGAACGAGTATGGTTTGGGCTTCTTTCAAAGCAGCCGGATCAGCTATTTCCTGGTGCAACTTCAGAAACCTTGCTTTATCTTTGTGGTTCACCACCTGTGCGTACAAAATTGGCAATGATGAACGACCAAGAATCCAATCTGGGTTGGCGGGTACGGTCATGGTATCGTGTAGGTCATCATAGATCTGAATCATTTCCCCATACAATTCCCCAAATTGATTTAAGAAGGCTGCGGTTTCATCTGAGCCATTCCCCATAAGAGCCCCAATAAGCAAAGCCGTTCCGAAAAATGGAGAGCTCTTGGTTCGGACAAGTTTCCAATAAGCCATCTCGTCAGGTGGGTTTTGAACATCCAGGTGCTGGCCAAGAGCAGTTGTCATCATCATGCGATTAAGATTCTCGAGGACAGCCATCTTCACTTTCTCCTGAACCTTACAATTCGCAATCACCTCTAAACCAGCTGCCTGGAATGCGACCGCCAGATTAGCTGCTCCTGGCATGCCCAGTCGATGGTGAATACCACGAGGATCATCATCGAGCATATCGTCAATCAAAACTATGCTGACCTGCATGCAGGCGATGGCAGCGACCGCGGGTGTGGCTTGTTCGAGCTGACCTCCGACCGCTTCGCAACCCAGAACGGGCAACCTCCATTCGCTTGGCTTTTTTGATGCATTTCGTTTGATTATCGATTGCATTTCGGGCCAGAGATTGACGATAGGCACCCCCATTAAACAATCAACGGTTTGTGAGTAAATATCCATATCGCCTCCCTGCCGGTCAAACTGGCCAGGTTACCCCGGCCAGTTTGAGTCTACAGGTTAATTTTTACCCGGTGCTCTACTCAGCCACGGCCTCCCATGTAAACCAGGCCAGATCACTCCTGAGAGCATCCAGCTGGTCCAGGCTTGCCTGAGCCAATTCAGCTAAGCATTGTAAGTAGGTATCCGCAGTGTTCGTCTCTTTGAAAAGCGAATCATGAAACAGCTGCATCGTTATCATAGTTGGCACCTCCTTTCCTTATGAGAAGTATCGTTTTTGACAGAAATTTAGAATACCACCTGATTTTGTCTTATGTAAGGTTTATAATAGATTTGCCTCCTTTCCAATGTTGAATGACCGGAAATAAGTTTTAATGAACCAAGGATAAAGAGAAGTGAGACTCGCATCCCGTCGCTGGCGCTACTTTGAACTGGTCCTCCCTTGGGTCGTATTTGCCTTACTCGCTACTTTCACCTATGACCTATTTAGTAGAATCCCTTACGCAGGTTTTGAATTTTCAAATGGGAAAATATCAGGTGTCTACTATTCGGAACCTGGCCAGGTTGCTCTTCAAATTGGCGACCAATTGGTCAAGGTTGGACCGGTAACCTGGGATGATTTTCTGCATGACTTACGGCTGAGGCTATTTGATGGTGTGGTACCAGGTCAGGTTGTTCCGTTGATCGTCGAAAGGGATGGCCATATTCTGTCTCTCGATTGGAAGTTTCCAGGCCCCACGACCAGAGAGATGCTTGAACGTCTCAACAGCCTATGGTGGATGCCTTATGTCTTCTGGCTCGCCGGAACTGCTGCTTTGCTTTTTATCCGTCCCAAGGATACACTCTGGTTGCTTCTGATTGCCCTTTGTTACTTAACAGCTTTATGGTTAGCATCAGGCTCAGGTCCATCCCATTGGCATATAGATGAAAGTGCTATCCTGATGCGGGCAGCGATATGGATTTGCCTGCCGGTGTATTTGCACTTCCATTGGATTATTATCAAACCCCTGGCGAAATTGCCGTTGATTGTATGGGTAGTGCTTTACATAGGGGCAAGCGCTATGGCTGTGGCTGAATGGTTTCAAGTGACCTCCTCGCAAACCTTCTATTGGGGGGGATTACTGGCTTTGGCTGGTAGTGTTATTCTCCTGTGCCTCCATTTCATCCTGCAACCAGAATACCGCCGGGATCTGCTCATCCCGGTAATTGGGGTGGGATTGGCCCTCTTGCCACTTCTTGGCGTGAATATTGCCTTCCTATCAGGAATTATACCTTCCAGGTTTGTCCAAGGCGGCTCTTTTCTGGCGCTACCCGCTATCCCTGGAGCATATTTCTACGCCGTCTATCGCAGCCAGCAAAGGGGGCTGGAGCGTCGCGCCAAGCGTCTGGTCATCTTATTCCTAATCACCATCTTGGCTGGCACCCTGTTCTTACCACTTTACTCAGTTCTCAATTCCAGGTTTAACCTGGAACAATCTACTCTTGCAATCGGTTTTGCCAGCATCCTGTTGGGCGGGATCATCGCCACGTCCAGCTTTCTTCCCTTTCTGGCTCTCTCATCCCTGGCGGAATCAACTCAAGCGCGTGCACTCCAACCGGACCAATTGGAATTGAGGGCTAATCGAATGATCTCCTACTATCTATTCCTCATCCTTGGTGGAGCGGTATTTGCCGGCTTGATCCTTCTGGCCGATGTCTGGCTCGATTTTCCGAGGGAAGCCACCATCATAGGCTTGGCAGCTGCTCTTTGCGCAGGAATTCTCACCGCCGTCGGTCTGGCACCTTTCCAGCGCTTCGTCGAGCATCGCTTACTGGGTATACCGCTGCCTCCCGCCCACCTGTTAGAGACCTACGCCACCAGAATCACCACCAGCTTGGACGTACCTAGCCTCATCCACCTGCTCAGGGGTGAGATCCTCCCCAGCCTGTTCATTCGACAATCTGCTTTGATACATCTTGAGGGCGGCAAAACCGCAACCATCCTCTATGCTGCCGGCGTAAACAAGGAACGTATACCTGGCGTTCAGGATCTCCCTCAATTGTTGACAGATTCCGGAGGGTATCGACCTTTTCCAACCGTGGAAGAAGAAGCAAATCCTTTTCTTTGGATCCGGATCGTTCTGCCTCTGGAGATTGGTGAGGAGATGATTGGTCTCTGGTTGTTAGGAAATCGAGACCCAGATGACTTATACGACCCGTCAGAAATCTCCATCCTGAAAGCTATCGCCAACCAGACTGCCATCGCCTTGGTCAATATCAAGCATGCAGAGCGCTTGCATGCCCTCTATCAAGCCGATATCGAACGGCAGGAAAAGGAACGTGCCAGCTTAGCTCTTGGCCTACATGATGAAGTGCTCAATCAGCTGGCTGCCCTGGCCATGCGTACGGATCATCTCCGCCCTGCTCCTGGATTTCAGGAAAGCTACCAGTTGATTACCTCTTATCTTAGGGGCGTGATCAACGACCTGCGACCTACCATGTTAGCGTATGGTCTGCGACCAGCCCTGGAGGAGCTGGTAGATCAGCTACACGACCGTAAGCTAGGTGATACTGAAGTTCATCTGGACGTACCTCCAGCAGCCCTGCGGTATGACCCGAAATTGGAGCAACACGTGTTCCGGATCGTCCAACAGGCTTGTGAGAACGCCCTGCGTCACGGGCACTCAAAGAACATCCGTATATATGGAGATCTCGAACAAAATCAAGTACACCTGGTTGTGGAAGATGATGGTGGGGGATTCCCAACTGGCGAGCATCTGGATCTGAACCAACTGTTGGCAAACAGGCATTATGGACTGGTCGGTATGCACGAGCGCGCCGCCCTTATTGGCGCCCAATTCGAAGTTAGCTCCACACCTGGAAGAGGAACCAGAGTGTCGGTTAATTGGCAACAAAATGTGGCCGGTCCATAATAAGGCTGGATTACCCCAGCTCTTATGCCTTTTTTCTAATACCAGTATAATCAGAGCATCATGAGCAGACCCATTACGAAGCGTATTCTAATCAGCACCGTCTTCATGATCTTGATTTTGCTGGGTCTTAATGCCAGGGCGTTGGCTGCCCCTCAGTTGCAGTTCACGCCTTTCCCCACGCCCACGCCAAGACCTGATGGACGGATTATCTACATCGTGCAACCCGGTGATTCCTGGTGGCGCATTGCTGCAATTTACAACCTGGATTTGAACGAGTTGCTGGCCTTGAATAACGCCACCAGCGAAACTATACCCATACCCGGTCAGGAGATTCTGCTTGGTTTAGGCGGGCCCGCAGAAGTCACTCAAACTCCTGGGCCTACTGCTACACCCCCATCACAATTGCCGACCGTCTCGGCCCAACCCGGTTCAGGCACGCTGTGCGTTTTGGTCTATGATGATAGCAATGGCGATTCCCTTCGCCAGGAAGATGAAATCTCCATCCCCGGTGGAGCTATCAGCGTGAACGACCGATCTGGAGAAGTTTCTCTCACAAAGACAACCGAAGCCGGGTTGGACCCGTATTGTTTTGAAGACTTGCCTGAAGGAGATTACAACATCACTGTGGCAGTGCCGGATGGTTATAACCCAACTACAGTCATGAATTATGCCTTGAAGCTGGAATCTGGCTCTGAGACCTATCTGGACTTTGGGGCGCAGGCCAATACCGAGACTCTGGCCCAGGCCCCCACATCCCAGGGAACCGGGAGATCCTCGCTACTCGGCATATTGGGAGCTTTGCTTTTATTGGGCGGAGTCGCTTTGGGGATTTTCGCGGGACGGTTGACGAGAAGGAAGAATTAGGCTTGCTGGCAGATGCGGGGTAAGGGGAACACTAAACTGCCATCTTTACTGCCTTGTTTTGCTTGAAAGGTATAACCGTCACAAGGCGTGACTAAGTTGTTCTGAGGCCAAACCCCTCAGCCGTCCTGGGTTTCGTAGCCATTTGGGTGAGTGCGGTGCCATTCCCAGGCGCTAGCAACCATATCCGGCAAGGCGGGAGTCTCTGGTTGCCAACCCAAATCTCTTTTGATCCGTTCTGAAGAGGCAATCAAACGCGGGGCATCACCAGGACGGCGGGGCGCCGAAATGGCCGGGATGGGGTGGCCTGTAACCTGGCGGGCGGCCTGGATGACTTCCAGAACCGAATAACCAGCGCCGTTTCCCAGGTTGTAGATCATGCGATCATTTTCAGTCAGGGCTTTCAACGTTAAAAGGTGAGCAGAAACCAGGTCGGCGATATGGATATAATCGCGGATGCAAGTGCCATCTGGGGTGGGGTAATCATCCCCGTAGATATTAATGGCTTCTCGCTGGCCTAAAGCCACCTGCAAAACCAGGGGGATCAAATGTGTTTCGGGCTGGTGGGCCTCGCCTCGCTGCGGTAGAGCACCGGCTGCATTGAAGTAGCGCAGCGCGCCGTAATGTAAACCACGAGTTATCCGGTAGCATTCCAGGGTTTGCTCTACCATCAATTTGGTCTGCCCATAGACATTGTTGGGAATCAAAGCAGAATCTTCCCTGAGCGGTTCGTCGCTGGAAGCGTACACCGCCGCGGTGGAGGACAGCAAGAAACCTTGAATTCCAGCTTGGACTCCCAGTTCGATCAACTGCAGCGAGTTGCTCAAGTTGTTTTGAAAATATTTGCCGGGATCTTTCATGCTTTCGTCGACCTCTATAAAGGCCGCGAAGTGCAAGATGGCATCGAACGCCTGGCTGTTGAGCGCTGTTCTGAGGGCAACCCGGTCCTTCAAGTCTGCCTGTATAAAATGCGCCCCTTCCGGTACGGCAGCCAGATGACCTTTGATGAGAGAATCAAAAACCGTGACGGTATGGCCTAGCTCGATTAACCTCTGTGCGGTGGCCGAACCGATGTAGCCTGCTCCGCCTGTTAGAAATATGTTGGTCATCTCTTCTTTTTCCCTGTTTCGGTAAGGTGAGGTTGATTTATATTGAGGTTACGTGCCTCTTAGATTCCGCCCGCTTTAAGAAGCGTGCCTCTTCAATCACATAGCGCTGGTGGATACCATCACCGATTTTTTCTCCTTCGTCCCAAGCCTGCACAGCAAAGGTGATGCGCAAGCCGTCAATTTCTGTGATCTGGGTGTGCACCCGCACGGAATTTCCTACTGGTGTGGGCGCCAGGTGGCGCACGTTTACCTGCACACCAACGCTGGAATAGCCTTCGGGTAGATGTTGCGCCAGGAGGCGGTGAGAATTACGTTCCATATATGCGATCATCCAGGGTGTCGCTAGCACCCGCGATGTGCCGCTGCCTACCTGGATGGCGGTATGTTCCTCCGCGATGATAAAATTCTCTTCCCTGTTCATGCCAGGTTGAAAGACTTCTAATGGGTGCATGTAAAACTCCTCTTCAAAGAGTCAAGCGGGGATGTTATCATCAAAGAGCGATCCGTACAAAAGATGTTTGCTAAATATATGGATGCGTTTTAGCTTCTAGCGGGTCCGCAGTCGTCTGCTAAGCTACACGCCACCAGTCCTGGCCTTGGCGTAAGCCGTGCTTCCTAAGAAAAGAGCCTATCTTGATGCGGGCTGCCCGGGCGCTCACTGCTGCCAGCACGACTGGGTTTGCAAAACGTCCCCAGCATGCCAATAAATCCTCTTGAGAGATGATGGGCAGGCCGCGAAGGGTATGGCCGATTTTGTTGGGATTGACATCCACAAATGATACCAGCGGAGCGCCCTGACGGGATAGGTGTTTGCTTAAACGTCGTCCAATCATACCCGCTCCCCAAATAATGACGCCATCTCGCTTTGCAAGCGGGCCGCGCACTAAATAATGAGCCTTAGCCCTTAAGAAGTTTTCAAGGGAATAGCGAGGATCGCGGCGTGTGAGCCGCTGAAGTCGATCACCCCAGGTTAATAAAACTTCGGGTACTTTGGCAAATTTTACCCCGGCCAGATACAGTCTCAGCCACAGGTCATAGTCCTCTGCCCAGCCGTGATCCTGGTATCCGCTGGCTAGTTCTAACCATTCTCGGCGAAGGACCACACTGGGGTGCGCCAGAGGGCTTTCAACAAAAATCTCGCCGCGAATATCCGCATCGGTTACCAGAGAGTTCAACCATTCGATGTAAATCAGGAAACCCTGGCGAACTTTCTCCCCTGGGTAGCTGTTCACAAGACAGCCAACCACGCCCACCGCGGGGTGTTCGTCCAGAAAATCGACCTGGCAGGCCAATCGCTCGGGGTGGCACAGGTCGTCGGCATCCATCCTGGCGATATAAGCTGCCTGGCAGTTCTTCAATCCGCAGTTTAAAGCCCTAATGATGCCGCTATGAGGTTGCGATAGCAATCTGAACCGGCTATCTTTCTCACTCCAGCCCTGTAGGATTTCCCGGGTACCATCTGTAGACCCGTCATCGACGGCAACCATTTCAAAATCTGTGAACGTCTGCAGAGCCAGGCTCTCCATCGCTGGCTGCAGAGTTTTGCTGGCGTTGAAACATGGCATCAACACAGATACGGCGGGCATAGGCGAATTCTACCTGAAAAATCGGCCTCCTCTTGGCGACCTATTTTCAGAGAACCCAGGTATTATTATTTAGGTTAGTAGTTACGCAGTTCAGGGGAAAATCGGGAGTGTTTGGGCAACGCCCGCCCAAACACTCCCATCCTCCCACCAACTGCGTAAGTCCTATAATGGTTAATTATGACAGGTCATCTCAGAAATGCTGAAAATGTGATAACTGCAGGGCGGTATCGCCAAGTATGTCACACTGCTTCGGTTCTTGAGATAGCCTCTAGTAGGAGGAGCGTACATGTCAAATTGGTCTGAAACTTTCCAAACCTTGGTAATGAGATTTATGGAATTCTTACCAAACCTAGTCACGGCTCTGGTTGTATTTTTTCTGGGTTTATATCTGGCGGGTGTCTTCGCTGGTATGGTGCATAGAGCCCTCAAACAGCGGAAGGCGAATCCGAAGATCCTTCTGTTAGGTTCGAAAATCACCCGCTGGACGGTTGTCACTCTAGGGATAATCGTCGCTTTGCAGCAGGTAAACTTTAACGTCACTGCATTCCTGACAGGCTTAGGAATTGTAGGCTTTACAATTGGCTTTGCCTTACAGGACGTCAGCAAGAATTTTATTGCCGGGATCCTGATTTTAATCCAACAGCCATTCGATCTGGGCGATGCCATTCAGGTCTCTGGTTTTACCGGAACTGTGCTCGCCATCGACCTGCGGGCTACCGAATTGCATACTTATGATGGGGAGGTGGTTTTCATCCCCAATGGCGAAATTTTCACCAACCCCATAACCAATTACAGCCGGGCAGCCAGACGTCGGGTGAATTTAAACGCCGGTGTCGCTTATGAGAGTGACCTGGAGAAAGTGCGTAGTGTAGCGCTAAAGGCGATTGCGCAAATTCCCGGGTTGCTGATAGATCCCGAACCTTCATTAAAGTTTCAAGCATTTGGAAGTTCTACCGTGGATCTGACGATTTACTATTGGATAGATACGGAGATAACGGATCTGGTCACTGCCAAAGACGTTGGCCTGGTGGCCATTAAGAAAGCCTTCGAGGATGCGGCTATCGATATGCCTTATCCAACCCAAAGGGTTTATCTGGAACAGTAGCGTGCCTGCCTGTAAATGGGTTGCCGTCTTCATCTGCCAGCCCGTCGTACGAAAAACGCCCTGATGGTTACCACCAGGGCGCATTAATCTGGCAGGTATCTATTTTCGAAATCCAATTGCACCACCCAAATTATCGGTGCATTTCGGTCAATTTCGCTTTCGCCCCTCCTTGCTGGAAGCTCCAAGCAACCACCAGGCACCCACCGCCACCAATGTCCAGGCGACCCCGGCAGGTAAATCCCCATGATCTGTAGCCCAGGCTACCCAGGCCACCAACCAGGCAAGAATAAGTATCCAGAATGCAAACCCCAGCAATCGTCGCATGGCTTACTCGCTTTTATTACCCTACAATCTTTAACCCTATCCCCTATACTTGAATGTTTTCAGTTAACAGTTATAACGGTTTGCTTGATCAGAGGTTACAGTTTTACCCTGCGGATTCTCGAGAGAAATTTCCAAGGGTGGATAGAAAAAGGCTGCCTTAAAAGGGCAACCTTTAATGTTCGGCTCTCGCTGTGAGGATGATGGTACCAGCAATTAAACCGTGGTTCTTTCCCCCATCTTTTTTATTGCCGTCAACATCTCCTGGTTGGATGCGAATTTAAACTCTTCCAGTCCCAGATGCTCTGCTTCAATCATCTCAACCTGTTCTAATCTCTGCCAGTCTTCTTTTGTGACGATATGCTTATCAACCAGTTTCAACCGCCTATATAGTTTTTCCAAGATTTCATCTTTATTTTCAACCTCAGGTAGGGTTCCTAAGTATTCCAAGACGGCCTGCGCTCCGTTTTCTCCATCCTTGCGAGCCACGCCAACCAAACCGCTACTGGCCTCGCGCGACCACCCGGCTACAAAAACGCCCTCGACCGGCTGTTCATTTTCCAGATCATAAGCTTCGTAAGATAACCCATTTATGGGGAAGCGAGGTTCATTATTCTTGACGAACTCGTTCCATTTCACCGATAGGCCGAAGGTCTCATCAACCCGGTCGCCGATACAGAAGATAACGGTGTCAACCGGGATGACTCGCTTGGTTCCCAGCCTTTTCGCCTTTGTATCCCCGTTAGATGGGACCAGGGTGGTATCTTCCACCTCCAACCCGCGCACAACGCCACGCTCACCACCCAGGATGCAGCTTGGTGAAGCTAAGAATTCCAGGTAGAAGCGGGTGTCAGATACAGGTTCATCCGCTTTTTGTAAGGTGGAGAGGATGAAAGCCTTGGCTGCTTCCACGTCTTGCCCAACCGATTTCATCACAGGGGCAACCCGCTCGATTTCTGCGTCTAAATCCTCCAGATCCAGGTTGCGGGCCACAGTCTCCATCTCCTTTTTGCTGAACTTCACTTCTGCTGGACCTCGCCGCGCCACTGCAATCACTTCGTCCACCTTTAATTCGCGAATGATCCAGCGAGCAATATCCAGCATGACGTTACCCACCCCGATCAGGGCAACTCGCTTTCCGATGCGAAATTTCTGCATACTGTAAGGAGGCAATTTATTGTAGTGATAGACGATATCCTTGGCGTGGTATACGCCCAGCAGATCTTCACCGGGCAAGCCGAGCCACTTGGTGCCCTGAGCTCCCACAGTCACAAGCAATGCCTGGAAACCCAAGGACTTAAGTTCAGCCAGGCTGATGTCTCCCTGTTGACCTACCACCAGGTTGCCATAGTATTCAATTTCCGGCATACCCATAATCTGCCTGAATTGTTTGCGTAAGCCCTCTTTCATCTTATGTTTGGAAGGATAGATGCCGTATTCCGCCAGCCCACCGGGTTTGATATCCCGGTTGAAGAAGACCACGTAGGTGCCTTCGTTAGCAAGGAACCGGGCGGCATAAAGGCCGGCTGGTCCGGCGCCAATCACTGCTACGAGGTGATTTTTCTTATTTTCGTCAGTCATAGAGGCCCTCCAGCCTGTAACCCAAAAGACGGCTTACGCCGTCCAATCTTGTCCTTTCAGGATTATAGTCTAATGTGGAGAATTTCACAAGCACAATTCCTTTTGACAGGAATCCATAAGGGATCAATCCGGCAACAAATTAGGGTAAAATTCCTAACATGGAGCAAGCACTGCTCGAAGAAACTCTGTCGGATTTACCTCTTGGCCCTCTGCATTATTATGAAGTGATCGACTCCACCAACCTGGCAGCTGCACAATGGGCTCTGACTGGTGCCCCTAACCTTTCCCTGGTGGTTGCCGATGAACAGACAGCCGGGCGAGGCAGGTATGGGCGGCGCTGGTACACACCTCCAGGATCTGCGTTGGCATTCAGTTTGATCCTCAAAAACGAGAGCTTAATGCCCTACCTGGATGATCAGAACGGGCCAGACAATGACCCTTCCATACTGGTAGCGAGATTGACAGCCCTGGGCGCCCTGGCAGTGTGCGAAGCTCTCCGAATTCTATTTGATTTGAGATCCGAGATCAAATGGCCTAACGACGTATTGGTGAATGGGCGCAAGCTGGCAGGCGTGCTCGTTGAAGCCCAATGGCAAAGCCAGCTCGTGGCTACAATCCTGGGGATCGGCATCAATATTGCACCTGCCTCAGTACCTGCGGTTAAAGATCTAACCTTTCCGGCAACCAGCGTAGAAACCGCGCTCGGCAAGCCAGTTGATCGTTGGGTTTTATTACATGCGGTTTTAGAAGCGCTCTTGGGCTGGCAACAACGCCCGAGTTTCTTAGAATTTCGGCGAGCCTGGGAAGAGCAATTAGCATTCCGGGGAGAATGGGTGCAAGTGGTCTCAGGAGAAGGGTTGAAGGGTAGCCCGGTTAATATTCGAGAAGGCCAGGTACTTGGTTTAAGCACCGAGGGAGCACTACTGTTGCGCGCTCCCTCAGGTAAAAAATTCAAAATACAAATCGGCGAACTTCATCTACGCTCACTTGAAGATTCGAAATCACGATTATGACCATCAAGGAAGGTGAAAGTGGGTTGGCCATTGAGGTACATAATGCTTCAATCACCAGCATATCACATCTCAATTTTGGCAAATCAAGGACAGGCAGGCAAATATAGCTGTAAAATTAAACAACAGGAGACCGATCATGCTCGACGATTTACGAGACCAAGCTCAGGATTCTCCCTTCTTTGAAGACAACCAGGGAGGCTTCGAATATGAAGAAGCGCTGCCTTATCCCGCGGAGAGAAAATTTTTGGGGATGACCGCAGCCCAGCGACTTGTCATAGCCGCCATGCTGTTCATGATGACTTGTATACTGGGTGCACTCATCTTGTTGGTGACAGAGAAAATCGTTCCACCATTCTTATAACTGCTCGAGCTTTATTCCTCCGCAGCGCCTACCCGCCGTAAATCGGCAGCAGCAATACGCGCTAAAGAAGCGACTGCGTCGCCTGGTTGCATATCCATCAAATGTACGCCGCGGGTAGCTCGGCTTGCCTGACTGATATCCTTCACTTTTGTGCGTAAAGCCACTCCATTACCGCTGATTATGGTGAGATCATCCGCTTCCTGGACAACCCGCGTGGCTGCGATCAACCCAACTTTTGACAAGGCTTTTTTATCAATAGTTAAAATGCCGCCGGTGGCGCGACCCTTAGCGGGGTAACTATCAAGGGGTGTGCGCTTCCCATACCCGCCCGATGTCACGATTAGCAAATCACCAGCCGGTTCTACCACCTCCATACCAGCAACTCGATCTCCCTTGCGTAAACGGATCCCGATCATGCCCGCAGCAGGGCGTCCCATCGGGCGCACAGTCTCTTCGGAGATCCGTAAAGCCTGGCCTCGCTCGGTTACAAAAATGATCTCATCATTTCCATGGGTCAATCGCACCCAGCCTAATTCATCATCATCGTCCAGGTTGATCGCAATTAAACCAGATGGACGCACCGAGGCAAACTCGGACATGACCACGCGCTTGACGCGCCCGTTGCGAGTGGCCATGGTGCAATATTCTACAGTTTTAAAATTAGGAACCGCCACTGCTGCCGTAATGGTCTCTTTGGGATCAAGGGAGAGCACATTGACAATGGGAAATCCCCGGGCAGAACGATCGGCATCCGGAATCTGGTAAGCCTTCTCGGAATATACCTTACCCCTATCAGAGAAAAACAAGATCGTATCCAAAGTACGGGCGGGAAACAACATGAGGACTTCATCTTCATCTCTGGTGGCGTGTCCCTTGACGCCACGTCCACCTCGCCCCTGGGCGCGAAAAGCCTTAGCTGCTACTCTTTTAATGTAGCCTCGTTCGGTAAAGCTGATCAAAACAGCCTCATCGGCAACCAAATCCTCTTCGCTGAAGTCCTCACTGGCTTCCGCGGCGATGCGAGTACGCCGCTCATCGCCGTATTTGGCGGTTAATTCAGCCAAATCATCTTTGATCAATTCCAAGATTTTCTTGGGGCTGGCCAATAGGTCTTCCAGATAGGCGATCCGCTCAAGGGTTTCACGCTGTTCGTCTTCAATTTTTTGTTGCTCCAAAGCAGCCAAACGGCGCAGTTGCATGTCCAAAATGGCTTGAGCCTGACGCTCGGAGAGCGTAAACCGCTGCATGAGACGTTCTTTGGCAACCTCCGCATCTGGCGACTGGCGGATCGTCTTAATGATGTCATCCAAATGAGCCAGGGCGATCAGTAAACCAGCCAAAATGTGGGAGCGATCGCGAGCTTTATCAAGTTGGAATTGAGCTCGGCGGGTGATCACCTCGCGGCGATGTTCAACAAATATCTGTAAGGCGCGTTTGAGCGAGAGCAAGCGCGGTTCGCCATCAACCAAAGCCAGCATTTGAGCGCCAAATGTAGACTGCAGTGGCGTATATTTGTAGAGCTGGTTGAGGACCTTGCGGGGTTGGGCAGTACGCTTGAGCTCAACAATGATGCTCATCCCGCGGCGGTCGGACTCGTCCCGCAGGTCAGAGATTTCATCCAACCTGCCACTGCGGGCTAGGTCAGCGATCCGTTCAATCAAGGTAGTTTTGTTTAACTGGAAGGGGATTTCAGTGATGACAATGCGGTAGCGTCCTACGCCCATCTCTTCAATGTGAGCTAATCCCCGCAGAACGATACGACCTCGCCCGGTGCTGTAGGCCTGGCGGATTCCTTCACCGCCGACGATCACCCCACCGGTGGGAAAGTCGGGGCCTGGGACGATCTTGATCAGATCCTCCATCGAGACTTCGTCCACCTTGTCGTAGCGGTCGATCAAATAAGTCAGGGCGGAGGCTACTTCTTTGAGATTATGAGGCGGTATATTGGTAGCCATCCCAACCGCGATACCTGCCGATCCGTTGAGAAGCAGATTGGGCAAGCGAGCCGGTAGCACGGAGGGTTCTTGCAGCGAACCATCAAAATTATCCCCAAAATCTACCGTGTTCTGACCGATATCGGCGAGAATCTCCTCGGCCATGGTACCCAGGCGCGCTTCGGTGTATCGCATGGCAGCCGGGGCATCGCCGTCGATAGAACCGAAGTTGCCTTGACCATCCACCAACATGTACCGCAAAGAGAAATCTTGGGCCATGCGCGCCATAGCATCATAAACCGCGGCGTCGCCATGAGGGTGGTATTTACCAAGCACCTCACCCACAATACGGGCAGATTTTCGGTAAGGTGTGTTGGAACGGATACCCATATCGTGCATGGCATATAAAATGCGGCGGTGGACAGGTTTGAGCCCATCGCGGGCATCCGGCAAAGCCCGCGAGACGATCACGCTCATAGCGTAATCTAGATAAGCAGCGCGCATTTGCTCGTCTATATCTACATTCTTGACAGATCCGTTATCCATGAAAACCTTTCAACTGTGCTTGAAGATATCACCTCTTGATGAGGTAAAGGCTTAACCTAACAGCTGGAATCAAGGTATTAAAACCGCAATTAGCGTTAAAAATTATGCGCCTCCTGCGAGGGCATATAATCAAATTATACCTCAGCAAAGGGGGAAGGGATGGTAAGGTTCTAGAGGTGTATACCAGGACCTTAAGGATTCCCCTTGTTTTAATGTGAAATGTGGAAAAACCCAGAGGAGTACCAAAAAACGCGCAAACGGCCAAAATGGGGCACTCGATCAGGTGTAAGGGATGGACGAATTAAGTAAAACTAATGGACAGCCTTGAATGAAATCAAGGTCGTCCAAGATCCTGAAAGCAGTAAAGGAAATTAAAACCCTAGGTTAAGAGCCAGGAGATCAAAACATCTTGCAGTTGATCAGGCCTGATCTTGATCAGACCTTGTCTGTGAGGTAAGCGTCAATGGCGGCAGCAGATTTACGCCCGGCAAGCATGGCAGTAACCACCAAATCGGGTCCGGTGACAGCATCTCCACCAGCGTAGACGCCAGGAAGGCTGGTCTGACCGGTCTCTGGATCGACTACGATCAATCCCCATTTGTGGGTATCCAGATTTGGGGTGCTCTTGGCGATGGTCTCATCTGGCCAATACCCCAGGGCCAGAATAGCGGTATCGGCTGCTACCAGGAAATTCGTGCCTTCAACCGGGATAGGCCGGCGGCGCCCCGAATTATCTGGCTCGCCCAATCGCATGCGGATGCATTCTATTTGGGCCAGTTTGCCACCCTCGCCAGGAATGAAGCGCACTGGTTGGGTCAGAAACTCATAGATCGCGCCCTCTTCCCTGGCGAGTTCCCGATCGTGACGTCCACCCGGCATCTGCGCCTCCGTACGTCGATAAAGACAGGTGACCTGTGCAGCTCCCAGACGCAAGGCGGTACGCAAACAATCGGAGGCCGTATCGCCACCACCAATCACGGCAACCTGGCCCCCAACTTCGGGGCGTTCTCTCAGGCCGTCCGGCAATAAGGTCGGGTCGACATTAGCGCGCATCAAAAATTCAGTGGCCTTCATGACACCAAGTAAATCTTCCCCAGGAACTTCCATGGGGGCGTCAATGCCCACGCCAACGCCGATGAAAACGGCCTGGTAGCCCTCGGTAAAGAGGTCATCGATGGTTTTGTCTTTCCCGATAAATGCGTTGGGGATAAACTCAATACCTGCTTTCTGCAGGTCACTCCAACGATCAAAGACAACCTCTTTCGGCAATTTAAAATTAGGTATGCCATAGGTGAGCAAGCCTCCAGGAGCAGGTTTGGCATCAAAGATCGTGACGCCATAGCCGCGCTGGACGAGCTGCTCTGCACAGGCCAATCCGGAGGGTCCTGCGCCGACGATGGCCACCCTTTTACCGAGTGGTTTCCCAAGAGGAATTTCCACTCCGACCGTCCGGCGTTCAAAATCTGCGACAAATGCCTCTAAAGGACCAGTAAGAACGGAAGAAAACGACTTCAGATGAGAACAAGATCCCTGGCAAAGCTGTTCTTGAGGGCAAACCCGACCGCAAATCTCGGGCATCGAACTGGTTTGGCGGTAGATTTTGGCAGCCTCAAGAAAATCCCCGTGCTCGATCAGCCACATTGCCGAGGGGATATCATTATGGGCTGGACAGGCCTGCGTACAGGGAGCTGGGTCGGGACATTGCACACAACGAGAGGCCTCAAGCATGGCCTGCTCGGCAGTCATGGGGATGACCACATCATCAAAATCGTGAATCCGCTCGAAAACCGGGCGGGCTTCAACTTCCAAAGAAGGCATTCGGGCGCGCTCTTTGCGGTCAATGGCTAAAAATTCGCTCGGGATGGCTCTCATTAATTTTCCTCCTGATCAATTGCATTTCCTTCACAGATAATAATGAGAAAAAAGGTTCGGTTTCAGTCGCGGATGTCACTTAAATAAGTGACGATTGTCACAACCCCATTAATCGTTCATCCCCTACTCATTTATTTATGAAACATTTCACGATAAAATTAGCAGCTGCCCGACTTTGGCGAGCTTAAGATAAAATAAGAATTGATAACGAATTGACTGGCAACATTTGAAAGATCCTGATAGCAACCCAAAATCTGTTTGACCCACAGCATGTGGAATCCTTCACCTTACAAGGACACTATCTGAGTGATCAACGCACTGGGAAACAGGAATTAACGTCTTTCTGGAGAACAAATTTAATGAGAAGAGTAGTGATCATCCTTATCGTGGTAGCCCTTATCGCAGCTGGCTGGTTCGCTTTCACCAGATACCAGGCGATAAACCAGGCTGCGGCCTCAAGTAATTTTCAGACCGTGGGAGCAAATCGTGGTGATCTGACAGCTACAGTCGGCGCTACCGGCACCGTACGAGTCAACCAGACCGCTATCTCGACCTGGCGAACTTCAGGGATCGTGGGGCAAGTTGCAGTGGAGGTTGGGGATAGGGTATCAAGCGGACAGATCCTGGCCGAGTTAAAACAAACCTCCCTTCCCCAGAATATCATTCTGGCAAGTGTAGATCTGGTCAACGCACAACAGGCGTTGGACGATTTACTGGAACCACCCTCAGATCTTGACCTGTCGCAGGCGGAACAAGCCATCGCAAAAGCGAAGGAAAAGGTCAGAGACGCCGAACGGTATCTGGCGAATCTCGAATCATCGGCGCCTCAAGTTGATATCGACCAGGCCCGTTCGAACGTGGTTTTAGCCGAAAACAAGCTGGATCAAGCCAGAAAGAAATTCGAACCGTATGAAAACAAACCTGAAGACAATCTGATTCGCGCCAGTTTACAGAGCCGGCTCGCCCAAGCTCAAAAAGAATACGATGCAGCTGTGCGCCAGCTAAACAACCTGCTGGGGAGCGTTAACAACATCGATTTAGAAGTTTCCAAATCCGATCTGGAGCTGGCTAAGGCTCAATTAAAGGACGCCCAAGACGAGTATGATCGTTTAATTGAGGGACCCAAAGCGGAGGATGTCACCGCCGCTAAAGCGCGCATCGCTGCGGCTCAAGCAACCCTAGACATGGCCTCGATAACTGCACCTTTCGCAGGGACGATTACGGATATGAATATCAAACCCGGTGATGAGGTATCTCCTGGTTCTGTCGCCTTCCGGATAGATGATTTTTCCCACCTGATGGTGGACGTTCAGGTCTCCGAAATCGATATCAATCGCATCAGGTTAGGTCAGGAGGTCAGCTTAACCTTCGACGCCATCCCCACAAAAGAATATCACGGCGAGGTAAAAGAGGTCGCCTTAGTCGGTAATTCTAACCAGGGAGTGGTTGATTTCACCGTAACGGTGGAATTAACCGACGCAGATGAGGCGGTCAAAGCCGCCATGACCGCGGCGGTTAATATCGTGGTTGAACAATTGAAGGACGTGCTTCTGGTTCCCAACCGCGCTGTGCGGATAAGAGATAGTCAACGGGTGGTTTACGTGCTGAAGAATGGTGCCCCGGAGCCCATCGTGGTCAATTTGGGAGCTTCCTCGGATACGATGAGCCAGGTTTTAGAGAGCGACCTGAAGGTTGGCGATCAGATCGTGCTTAACCCTCCTCTGGTACTCGAACAAAATGGCCCACCATCATTCATCCAGAGGTAATCATGAGTGATTTAGTTATCGAAGCCAAAGACCTGACAAAAGTGTACCGGATGGGAGAAATAGAGGTGCATGCCCTGCGAGGGGTCTCTTTGGAGATCACCGAAGGCGAGGTTGTGGCAATCATGGGGCCTTCAGGCTCGGGTAAATCTACCTTGATGAACATTATCGGTTGCCTGGACCGCCCCACTTCAGGCCAGTACATTCTCGATGGCGAGCGAGTCTCCCAGCTAACCGACGACCAGCTGGCCTCCATTCGCAACCGGAAGGTGGGATTTGTTTTTCAAACCTTCAACCTGTTGCCACGCTCATCGGCGCTTTCAAATGTTGAATTACCCATGCGCTACGCAGGCATAAGGAGCAATCGCAGACAACGCGCGCAAGTCGCCCTGGAAGCGGTGGGGCTGGGAGACCGTATGCATCACCGCCCACGCGAGCTCTCGGGAGGCGAGCAACAGAGAGTGGCTATCGCGCGCGCCTTGATCAACGAGCCAGCCATTATCCTGGCTGATGAACCCACCGGTAATTTGGACACCAAATCTGGCGAGGAGGTCATGCAAGTGTTGCTCAACCTGAATAAAGAACAGGGCACCACAGTCGTAGTCGTCACGCATGACCCGGAAGTTGCCTCATTGACTCGCCGCGTGATCCGAATCCGCGATGGCTTGATCGAAAAACCAAATGGGTTCGAGACACCTGAAGTGCAAACGATCGAGAAACAAGCATGAACATCTGGGCATCTATTATCGAAGCTTTGGAGAGCCTCGCCGCAAACAAACTTCGATCAGGCTTGACCATCTTGGGGATCGTTATCGGCGTGGCCGCGGTGATCGCCATGGTTTCTCTTGGACGCGGCGCCGAAAATACTATTACAGGATCGATTCAGGGCATCGGGACCAACTTGTTGTTCGTGCTACGCGGGGGTTCAGAAGACGTGCGCAATCCACAGCCACTCACTCTGGGGGATGCCGCGGCGATTTCCGACCTATTTCAGGCACCTAGCGTAACGGGAGTCGCGCCGGTTTTGCAGGGGAGCGGAAAGATATCATTTGCAGGAGAGAGCACAACCACTACCATAGTAGGCGTCACGCCAGATTACGCTCCGGTCCGCAATTATGAGGTCAGTGAAGGAGAATTCATCACCGAGGAACATATGCTGGGACAAGCTTCAGTAGTCTTGCTGGGGACCAATGTGGCTGATAAATTGTTTGGGCGGAAAGAAGGTCTGGTGGGCGAAACAGTTCGAATCGAGGGGCAGCCATTCCGGGTGATCGGTGTATTAAAGTCAAAAGGTGGGTCCGCTTTTTCAAACGAAGATGACCAGGTTTTTGTCCCCCTGACTACTGCACAAACGCGCCTGATCCGCCGCTCATCTCGAGATCGCGTAGACCTGATTGTCGTCCAGGCCATCAGCGCGGATGAAGTACCCCAGGCAAGCGAGGAAATCGCCCAGATATTACGCACCCGTCACCGCACCGCAGTGGGAGCCGATGACTTCACCATCCTTTCCCAACAAGATTTTTTGGCTACAGCTCAGACCATCACGAGCGTATTAACCATCTTTTTGGGTGGGGTGGCGGCGATATCGCTGCTGGTGGGCGGCATCGGGATTATGAACATCATGTTTGTTTCTGTCACCGAACGAACCCGTGAAATCGGCTTGCGAAAAGCACTGGGGGCGCGCAAGCGCGACATCTTGACCCAATTTCTAACCGAGTCTTCATTACTCAGTCTGGTGGGGGGCTTGATCGGCATTGCGCTGGGTTGGAGCCTCTCGGTGATCGTGGGGCGCATCGCAGCTTCCAATAACGCGCCTATCTCTCCAGATATCGGCCTGGATGTCATCCTGCTGGCGACTCTCTTCTCAACTGCGGTAGGTTTATTTTTTGGATTGTATCCAGCCAACCGCGCCGCCAATCTGGAGCCTGTGGAAGCGCTCCGTTACGAGTAGCTTCAGCTTGGTTGAATAACAAAGTCATCATGATCCCAGGGCAGTTTTCATGCGCTTCAGCGCTTCTTCCAGCATAGAGCGAGGGCACCCAAAGTTCAAGCGTACGAAACCCTCACCGTCCTGACCAAACGAGAGGCCATCATTAAATGCCAGGCGGCCTTTCTCCAGGAAAAATTCATAGGGATTGGATTCGATCCCAGCCTTCCGGCAATCTAACCAGGCCAGGTAGGTCCCTTCGGGTTTCGCCATGCTGACACCCGGTAAGTGCTCCTGGACATAATCAAAAAGGTAATCGCGGTTAGACTGTAAATAGACCAGCAGCTGATCCAACCACTCATTTCCATCCCGGTAAGCAGCCGACATGGCGATCATGCCCATTAAATTAACCCAACTGACCAAACCGTCCATGGCGGCGTGAAACTGGTCTCTTAACGCTTCGTTTTGGATCACGGCAAAAGAACACTGCAAGCCAGCCAGGTTATAGGTTTTGCTGGGAGCCATGAGCGTGATTGTATTTTGGGCGATTTCAGGATCCAGAGAAGCAATAGGGATGTGCTGGTGTCCTTGATAAATCAAATCACCATGAATCTCATCTGAACAAATCACCACGCCTTTCTGCAGGCAAATTTGGGCCATACGCTCCAATTCCGGCCGCCGGAAAACACGCCCTACCGGGTTGTGAGGATTGCAGAGAATGAACAGGCGGGTCTTTGGGGTGATGGCATTTTCAAAAGCGTCCCAATCGACCAGATAGGAACCGTCAGGTAAGCGTTCCAAGGGGCTTTCCTGGCGGATCATGCCGGCATGTTCAGGCGCTTTTAGAATGGGAGGGTAAACCGGAGTCTCGACCAAGACAGCCCCACCCGGGATGGCCAGGCCATGGCAGGCCAGATTGAAACCTTTAACCACCCCAGGTAATAAAATCAAATCCTCCGGTAATACCTGCCAACCATATAAATCTGCCAAGCGGTTAATGATAACCTGATGCGTTTCGGGCATTTGCTTTGGATAACCAAATACAGCATGATTCAGGCGTTCTCGTAAAGCCTGAATCACCGGCTGGGGGGAGACGAAATCCATATCCGCCACCCACATCGGCAGGACGTCTTCATCGTAGGTATGCCACTTAACGCTTTCGCTGCTTCTTCGATCGATTAATTCATCAAAGTCGTAGATCATGATATCCTTTCCGTTTACTGGGATAAATTCGACCACTCGCATGAGCACAGCAACAGTGGGATAATAGGTTGAAGCCTATCTGGACGCCAGGCTTAATATAATGCAATCCTTTGGTTTGTAAAGTAGTAACAGGTTGAAAAAGAAGCGGGTTGCTCCCGGTCTAGCTCGAAAATAAGTCCCCTTAATATCAGCGGTAAGAAACAGGGAAGGGCACATGGAAACATTAAACTTTGATACAGGTCCTGAATACCCCAAAGAACTGGATTCCCGAGATGAATTGGCTTCGTTCAGGGAGGCCTTCTATTTCCCAGAACCAGACTTGATATACATGGATGGCAACTCATTAGGCCGCCTACCTGTGCGGATAATACAACGCATGAAAGAGGCGGTCGAGTCGCAGTGGGGGCACGATCTTATCAGAGGCTGGAATGCCGGCTGGTACCAAGCGCCAACCAGGGTGGGCGAGAAAATCGCTGATCTGATCGGCGCCAGGAGTGATCAGGTTGTGGTGAGCGATACTACCTCTGTGAACCTCTTCAAGCTGGCGATGGCGGCTTTGTCCAAGCAACCTGAGCGGAAGGGGGTGGTCAGCGATGTGATGAATTTTCCCTCTGATCTCTACGTCTTGCAGGGATGTATCCACGCCCTCGGCGACCGCCATCACTTGCACCTGGTACCTTCCCATGACGGAATAACGGTTGATTTACCAACCCTTTATGAAGCACTTGACAGGCAGGTAGCTCTGGTCAGCCTTTCACATGTTACCTTCAAAAGCGGCTACCTGTACGACGCTGCGGCAGTAACTGAACGGGCTCACCAAGTTGGAGCGCTTGTGCTGTGGGACTTATGTCATTCTGTTGGCGTCGTTCCGATAGAACTAGATCGCTGGGGAGTTGATTTGGCAGTTGGCTGCACCTATAAATATTTAAACGGCGGCCCAGGGGCGCCGGCCTTCTTGTATGTAAGAAAGGATCTGGAAGAGCAGCTGCTCTCACCCATTTGGGGTTGGTTCGGCCAGCGCTCTCCATTCGCCTTTGAACTGGAGTACCAACCTGCTCAGGGGATAAACCGCTTCCTGGTCAGTAGCCCTCCAATTCTTTCCCTTCTGGCAATGGAATCAGCCCTCGATATCTTAATAGAAGCAGGTATTGAACGCCTGCGTAAAAAATCGATGAGGATGACAAGTTACCTGGTGTACTTGATCGATAGGATCTTAAAACCTCTTGGCTTTTCCCTGGGGTCTCCAAGGGATGCCGGCCAGCGAGGCTCTCATATCAGCATCCGTCACAAAGAGGCCTATCGTATCAACCGGGCTTTAATAGAGGAGTTAAATATGATCCCTGATTTCCGGGAACCGGATAACATAAGACTGGGGTTGGCTCCCCTTTACACCACCTATACAGAAGTTTGGGAAGCTGTAGATCGCATCCGGCGTGTGCTCGAAGAGCAGCGCTATTTGGGTTATGCCCCAGAGCGCTTGCCGGTAACCTAGGGCAAACTTTATCCGGTAATGCCTAGATGCAAATGCATACAAATAGCTCTCCATCTAAGGAGCGCGTGAGGCGATCATCCACCTTTTCGGGTAAAATCAGGCGGGTGGTTGATTTGATAGAAACTTTTTGAGTGGGAAACAGCCTGCCGGAATCTGGACCGCACAATCAACTTGAGTTCAGGTTCAAACCCGACTCACCTTAAAGGGATAGGATCATGATAATAGCGACCCGAGCTTATGGAGCAACCAAAACAAAGTCGGACAATTTGCTATATTAATGTCACTCTAAGCCGCCTAAGGAAGCGAAGAGTCCATGTTACGACCGTTTTAATCGAGCAATTCAGGGATTCTTCGGTCGCTTTGCTCTCTCAGAATGACACCTTGCCATGTCAATTGTACGACTTCAGTCTGATTCGTCAATTAGTTAAAAATTCAAGCCAATGCTGTGGAGTTAAGAATGCCTGTATGGAAGATATTGATTACGGATAGTTTACATGAAAAAGGAAAGGCAATTTTAGGTGAAGGTGCGGAGGTAGACGACTGCAGTGGAATCTCCGCGGAGGAACTATACCAGGTGATCGGCGGATATGACGCTTTGATCGTACGCGGCCGGACCAAACTCACACGGCCTGTTTTCGAAGCTGCCAAGCACCTGAAAGTTATCGGGCGCGCCGGCATTGGTGTCGATAACATCGACCTGGCTGCCGCTAATGCCCATGGGGTTACGGTAGTAAACTCACCCCATGCGACCACAGGGGCAGTTGTCGAACACACCCTGGCTCTGCTGCTAGCCCTGGCCCGGTCAATTCCAAAAGCTGACGCAGCCATGAAATCGGGGCAGTGGATAAAAAACCAGCTGGAAGGCGTCGAAATAAACGGCAAAGTCCTGGGCGTAATAGGCGTGGGCGCCATCGGTAGCGCGGTTGCCGAACGGGCTTCTGCCCTGGGAATGATAGTAATAGGGCATGATCCACTCACCTCCGACAAAGATATCCACCAGCATCACGCCAAGCCCGCCAGCCTTTCTGAAGTGTACGCCCGATCAGATATAATCACTCTGCACGTTCCATTAACCCGAGAGACGCGCGGCATAATCGATGGGCAAGCCCTGGCTCACATGAAACGGGGTGTACGCCTGATATGCACCGCTCGAGGCGGCGTGATTGATGAAACTGCCTTACTGGGCGCACTTGAATCCGGCCAGGTGGCTGGCGCTGCTCTCGACGTCTTTGCTAAAGAACCACCAGGGATGACTGCCCTGGTTACCCATCCCAATGTGATCTGCACCCCACATATCGGCGCCCAAACCGCCGAAGCGCAAGCACGCGCTTCTGTGGATATTGCCCATGAAGTGCTGGCAGCCTTAGGCGGTGAAAGGCTGCGATGGAAGGTGATATAGCCTCTTCTACAATTGCGTTTACCTGAGCATGATAAAATGAATTTATCACCTCTGGCATTTCTGATTCGAGGTAGTTAATGAATATGCGTTCTGAAGCGCACGAACCTGCCAACATCGTGGTTATGCATGGTGACCAAACCGGCGAAGAACTACTCTTGCAAGCTTTGCGCCTGCTGGACCCCGATCTCATCAAAGTCAATCTTACCCTTCAACATTTCAACCTCAGCCTTGAAAATCGACGGGCGACGAAAAACCAGGTTGTAGCCGAAGCCGCCGAAGCGATGTGCACGAGTGGCCTGGGTCTTAAAGCAGCCACGATCACCCCTGGAAACCCTGACGACGTCGGCAGCCCAAACGCTTTGTTACGCGAAAAAATCGATGGAAAGGTCATATTAAGGACCGGGCGCCGCATCCCCAAGATACATCCTATTGCAGGTGTGCATGCGCCTATTGCCGTGGTACGGATGGCCGTGGACGACGCTTATGGAGCCAAAGAGTGGCGGGAGAAATTGCCCAACGGCGATGAAATCGCCTACCGCACTTCTCATATCAGTCGCTTCACCTGCCGCTGTGTGGCGGATTTTTCTTTTCAAATTGCTGAACGCACCGGGGCGCGGGTATTTGGTGGTCCCAAGTACACTGTCAGCCCGGTTTATGAAGGCATGTTTAAGGAAGAATTGGACGACGCCGCTGCCCGGCATCCTAATGTGAATTATCAACCTTTGTTGATCGACGCCACCTTCGCGCTGTTGTTGGCGAGCAGTGGTGAATCTCTGGTGATCCCCGCCTTGAACCGGGATGGAGACCTGCTAGCGGATATGGTCTTGCAAATGTTTGGCAGCATCGCCGGTTCCGAGAGCCTGGTGTTGGCATTTGATCAAGACGCTTCAAAGGTCTTAGTGGTAATGGCGGAATCGCCTCACGGCACCGCCCCTGCTCTGGAAGGGAAGAATATCGCCAACCCTATGGCTATGATTCTTGCTGGCGCGGCGCTGCTGCCATACATCGGAAATCACCAGGCAGAACAGGCTTCCCGCGCCATTTACGAGGCTGTTTTTGAGGCGATTTTTGCAGGCCATGCCACCACGGATTTGGGCGGCAGCATGACAACCACCGAATTCACTGAAGATGTCAGCCAACGCGTGGCTGCCAAACTAGAGGTTTGGGCAGAAATAGGCAGGTAAATTTGAGATCGACCCGCACCCGACCCCCACATCTAACCTTTACCACGGGGATTCCCAAAGATCCAAAAGCAGACTACCGCAGGTATCAAATTGCTATGGTAAAATGCCCTTATTAATTAATGAGGAAGAGAAAGCGAAAACATGGCTCGTGTCTTATTTGTAGATGACGATCCATACACACTTGAAACCCTTAATAAGTCCGTTGAAATTCTGGGCCACCAGGCAATCTTGGCGAGGTCAGGAAAAGAAGCTTTAACCCTGGCTGCTGAGCAAGTCCCTGACCTGATAATCACTGACATGATGCTGCCTGATATGGACGGGCTTATCCTTTTAAACCTTCTCAGCCAAGACATTGCGACTGCCCCTATTCCTGTAGTAATGCTCTCAGCAAGTCCAGAGATTGATATTGCTGAACTTTCCGAGGTGGCTGGGGCAAAGGCGTATTTGAACAAGCCGATCCGATTGCAAACCCTGTTAGATGTGATCCAACGTTTTACATCCAGTAACATCCCGGATCAATGAATCTTCAGCTTTGGCTGATCGGTTGAGTGGTTGTCACTGTGGTGATGGCTAACCTTGAAGGCGCGCTACGAAGCTCTGCCACAATAATCTCTCCCCCATTGGTATCCTAAACCTCCAGAGCACGTAAATCGAGCCTCCGAAAGTTAGGATTGCGGAGATGCATCGCTTCCATTTTCCCCTTTTCCACGACCTCCTCCTGTCACTCTTGCTCGTAATTTTGTTGAGCAGCTGTTCGGCACTAACCAGCTCTGACCTGCCTACCATCATGCCCAGCGAGTACATCCCCACCGCGATCGCGCTAACAGTGCAAGCCAAGGGAATCAACATCCCCTCAGAAACCCAGTCTTTGGAGACAATGCAACCGATAGCAGGAACTCAGACGGAGATGACAACCACAGCCCCTGCTCCACCCACACCCACGACGGTACCCCCAATGCCAACTTCAACACCGACTCCCTGGGATGCCGCGCTTACACCGATTAGCTCTCTAGGTATTCCGTATGGGAGAATTCAAATAATCAGCCCTGGTCCCTTATCGAAAGTCACCTCTCCTTTTCTTATGAAAGCCTTTTTGGTTCCTGGGGCAACCGGGGTGGTAAAGATGGAATTGCTTGGTGAAGACGGGCGCCTACTGATGCGCGAAATCAGGGTCTATGATACCCCTGCTGGAGTACAGGTGACCGTGGGTTTAGAAATGAAATTTGAGATATCAGCAGTAGCGGAGACTGGAAGAGTGCAAGTGAGTGTGGAGGATGAATATAAACGTACAGTGGCTCTATCCTCTGTAGATGTGGTTTTAATGTCGCTAGGAGAAGCCGATCTCAACCCGCCTGGGGATCTCCTGGAAGATATCGTCATCCAGGAGCCTGCCCCTAACGCTCTCATCCAGGGTGGTACAATGCGTGTTTCTGGGTTGGCGCGGAAGCGCACACAGCAACCCTTGATGATTGAGTTGCAGACAAGCGATGGAAAAATCGTCGGGACACGCCAGGTAGCTGTGAATGGTTCTTCTGACGGTCACCATGGCACTTTTATGATTGACGTGCCCTACATGATCAACACACCCACCAAAGCCCGCCTGGTCGTCTGGGAAAGCGGGGAGCATATCCCTGGGATTGCACATCTCTCTAGCCTGGAGGTTTTGCTAAGTCCGTGAGAATTCTACGCATCAATTTTATTACGTTTGTACTGGTGATACTGGCTGTAGCCTGCAGCACTGCCACACCACAAACGAGCACAGCTCGCCCTCCCTTACCAACAGCCAATGTGCCCGCCATAGCTGATATTGATGAGGCTATCGCTAGATGGGAAAAGAGCAATACCACCAATTATTTTACCGAAATCGAGGAGCGCACATCAGAAAGCAATTGGAAATATCGCCTGGTTATTGCTAATAACCAGTTGCGTGCTGCCCAAAAGTTGCAAGCAGATGCCGCTGGGAATTGGGGTGAACCTGAAGCGTTATCTCTACAGGAAGCTAACCAGTATAGCGTTAGGGCGATCCTGGACCGCATTCGTCGAGATGCTTTGGGAGAAGGTACCGTTCCGTATAACATGAAGGCGACTTTTGATTCTAGCTTGGGTTATCCCGTCGCAGTGCATAGTGAGGCTTTGCCTACCTACAATGAGGAAGGGAATCTCGTACTTGACCGCACGTATGGCTATGACCTGACGATGGAAGTCAAAGCCTTGCTAGAAGGCACCTTCAGTGCAGGTCGAGGCGATCCCATCTTCATCCTTACTCGGGGTGGAGGACCTGAAGCCTGGTGTGATAGCCTGCGCATCTTCTCCGATGGTTCCTCCCTTTATACCGATGATTGCCGCGATGGCATGCTGCAATTAAAACTTCCGGTCAAGCAGCTTGAAGAGCTGCAGAATTTGAGGGAATTGTTCGCCAGCCTAGACGATCTGCGGGAGCAGGAGGGGCAAACTCTGCGACTGATCATCACCGGGAACGGAAAAGGCACTCCAGACGCAGAGACTCTACAAGCTGCTTGGGATTGGGCTGGTACATCTCAGGCGCTACTATCTAAACCGATCGGGCTAGGCCTGACGATACTTTACATGCAAGATGGAAAACTATTTGGATTTGATGCCTTTAACAAGACGTCCCAACAAGCCAATCTAAGTGTAAAAGGTCAGCTACATGGCGCTGTGCTTAATACTGGCAAGAATTGGATAGCCTACAGCGATGATAGCGGGGTAAATTCCGTGGATTTAACTGCCGGGCAAACCACCCCTGTCTTGCCATCCCCGGAAGAAGGCTACTATTTACCAAAAGCCTGGGATGACCTGGATTACCTTATTCTAGAATACATATCTACAAAGGGAGAAGAGGCCTCCAAGTTTGGATGGGTTTCGATCGATGAAAAGCAATGGCATGACCTACCTTTACCGCAGGACCGCCAGGATTACGGCTGCAATATCGACCTGGCGCAGGTT
>Ga0307435_1000159_pt1 | contig 29499 bp, 31 predicted proteins | sample SalMarWE160470MG_FD_202164 | JGI IMG/M metagenome (GOLD analysis project Ga0307435, IMG submission 202164) | Salt marsh sediment microbial communities from the Plum Island Ecosystem LTER, Massachusetts, United States - WE1604-70 | ecosystem: Environmental > Aquatic > Marine > Intertidal zone >... | reverse complement strand
TGACTGGAATAAGGCATGCCAGAGGCTGGCCAGGGCAATCAAGGAGCAGCCCGAACGCTTCGACAGGCTAGGCGAGGATAAGAGCGGGCATGCCATGACCTGGTATTACCCCATCCTTGTGGGGCTGATAAAGGGAAAGCAAGCAGAAAAGCATATCCTGGAGGGGTGGCAGGATTTCATCATCGATGGTTGGGGGTGTAAATGCTTTGCCGACAGACAGTCAGTATGCGTAGCTGAGACCTTTGAACTGGTCCTGGCCTTAGCAAGGATGGGCGCCAGAGATAAGGCCAAGATGGTGCTGGACTGGGTATTGCAATTTAGGGATAGCGACGGTGTGTTTTACCGGGAGGTATATTGGCCGCAAAGGGAGATAAGACGGTCGGAACTGGAACCACAAGCCCATGAAAAGAATACCTGGACATCGGCAGCAGCGATACTGGCTATGGTGGCTTTAGGTGGGACTAAAATACTATAGCCAAAACATTGGCCTGTAAGATGAATTTAGAGCCCGGTATTAAAAGAGTTTCCCGGAGGATTCCACTGGAGGACGACCCTGATGATTTCGTGGGTTACGAAGTCCTCATAGACTTTATAAAGCAACGGGCATTGTATGAGCTGGAAGGAGATATCATCGAAATTGGTGCTTATATGGGCAGAGGTACTGCCAAACTGGCAAATTTTGCCCAAAGATACGGTAAGAGGGTATACGCCATAGATGTTTTCGACCCCGGCCTCGACAAAACTATGAGCAAGAGCGGAATCAAGGCAGGTGACGTTTATGAAGCATTTCTCCAGGGCCGCTCAATGTTAGAAGCTTACCAAGAGTCAACTCGAAGCTTTGATAACATCGTAACTATAAGGGAAGATTCTAAAAAACTTAACTTCCCCGAAGAGCAAAGATTCATCTTGGGATTCATTGATGGCTGTCATCAGCAAGCATATGTAGAAAATGATTTCCATGTCATCTGGCCCCATCTTGTCTCCGGAGGCGCTCTCGGTTTCCACGATTATAAATTTGATGACTGGCCAGAAGTCACCAAAGCCGCCGAGAAACTAATACACGCGCACAAAATGGAGATAAGCGAAGCATATGAAATAGAAGGAAAGTACAATATCCTGTCTCTTCTGTTAATTAAAAAATAGAATTCATATCCAGTCCTCCAGGGCTGGATATCTCCGACTGAATTGAAAGGAAGGTAGCAATGAAGAGCAGAAATATGTTCCTGTCATCGCTACTGTCTGTCGCCCTCGTCTTAAACCTGATGCTTGCGGCGTCGGTAGTAGGAGCTTCAGCAACCATGCCTGTGCCAGATGACCATGTTATTAGTCATCTGGGGGTAGATAACTTCAGTTCTGCTTCAGCAGCGGCCGTGAATATGCCTCAAGGGCAGGTAACGCCCATGGTCGCCGCAGGTTGGGGTCACACGGTGGGACTTAAAGACGACGGTACCGCGTTTGCCGTGGGAGACAACCGCCACGGACAGTGCGATATCGGTGGCTGGACGGATATCACCCAGATCGCCGCAGGCAGCCATCACACAGTGGGGTTGCAGGCTGACGGTACGGTGGTCGCTGTGGGATGGAACCACCAGGGGCAGTGCAAGGTCGGCGGCTGGACGGACATCGTCTGGGTCGCCGCAGGCGTGTACCACACTGTGGGGGTTAGGTTCGACGGCACCGTGGTCGCCGTAGGGGCAAACGCCTATGGGCAGTGTAATGTCGGCGGCTGGACGGACATCACCCAGGTTGCTGCAACCTACGATCACACGGTGGGGCTTAAGTCCGACGGCACCGTGGTCGCTGTAGGGGACAACTATTACGGGCAGTGCGATGTCGGCGGCTGGACGGATATCATCCGGGTCGCCGCAGGCAACCATCACACGGTGGGGGTTAAGTCCGACGGCACCGTGGTCGCCGTGGGAGACAACCGCTACGGGCAGTGCGATGTCAGCGGCTGGACAGGCATCACCCAGGTGGCCGCCGGCAGCCACCACACGGTGGGGCTTAAGTCCAATGGCACGATAGTCGCCGTGGGAGACAATGACGATGGGCAGTGTGATATCAGCGGCTGGAACGACATCAGCCAGGTCGCCGCAGGCGTATATCAAACGGTGGGGCTTAAGTCCGACGGCACGGTGGTCGCTGTGGGGGACAACTATTACGGGCAGTGCAATGTCACCGGATGGACCGAAATCACCCAGGTCGCAGCAGGCTACGGTCACACAGTGGGGCTTAAGCCCGACGCAACGGTGGTCGCCAAGGGAGATAACCGCTACGGGCAGTGCAATGTTGATGAATGGACCGACATCACCCAGGTCGCCGCAAACGGCTATCAAACGGTGGGCCTTAAGTCCGACAGAACCGTAGTCGCCGTGGGATTGAACAACTACGGGCAGTGCAATGTTGACGAATGGATCGACATCACCCAGGTCGCCGCAAGCGGCTGGCATACGATAGGGACCAAGACCGACGGCACCGTGGTCGCCGTGGGATATGACGACGAGCGGTGCGATGTCGGCGGCTGGACCAACATCATCCGGGTCGCCGCAGGTCGGTACCACACAGTGGGGCTCAAGTCCGATGGCACCGTGGTTGCTGTGGGAGACAACGCCTCCGGGCAGTGCGATGTCGGCGGCTGGACAGGCATAATCCAGGTTGCCGCAGGCTTGTATCATACGGTAGGGGTTAAGGCCAATGGCACTGTGGTCGCCGTGGGAGACAACGCCTCCGGGCAGTGCAACGTCGGCGGCTGGACGGACATCCTTCAGGTCGCCGCCGGCACCTATCATACGGTGGGGCTTAAGTCGGACGGTAATGTGGTCGCCGTGGGAGACAACGCCTCCGGGCAGTGCAACGTCGGCGGCTGGACGGACATCCTTCAGGTCGCCGCCGGCACCTATCATACGGTGGGGCTCAAGTCCGATGATACTGTGGTCGCCGTGGGCTTGGAGACTGAGCTTGCCAAATGGAACCTGTGGGTTGCCGACTTTGAGGAGGTCCCGCCAGTCAACTGGCCGCTAGTTGGCGGGATTATGGGAGCTGCAGTGGCGGGACTGGCGATTCTCCTCGTGCGTAGAAAGAGAGCTGCCTAGACCTCGGGGCTTTTGTAGTTTCCCAATTTATCGGGCACACCCTATCGTTGAGAGCCCGCCCCTTCTTGTCGCTGCGAGCACCGAGAAGTCGGGGTATGGTCTGGAAAGATTCCAAAGCTGATTTTTTCGACCTCAAAGCTAAGAATTCTTTATGCTATTTGCTTTTCGTTTGAATATTCCCTTATGCATTCATATTCTTTTCTCTGTTTTCTCTCTGTTTTACAGTGATATTAGCCTTCTAGTTAACATCAACTTAACATTTCAGTGATAGAATAAGGACATGTCTAAAGAAGGCTACTTTGATAAAGCGGACTGAACACAATACCCACAAGGGGCAAAATATCGTGAAATCAACCACGATTATACTTAACCCAAAAACCCTTGACAGTACAGGGGTTTGATAATAGAATAAAATGGGGTATTACTACAACGGTAGTATTAACTAAGTTTTCCAAAATATTCAAAAGGAGGTGAATGGGTATTAGAATATTGATAGCATTAATTAAGATTTTAGAAAGCTAAATTATTTCAAAAGGAGGTGAACGTGAAGAAGAAGATTTTCTCTATTTGGTCGGTTTTATTAGTTTTAATTGTTTCAATTGCGGTTGTGGTCCCGGGCTGTACACCAACAACAGGCACTATTAACGTTTACGCCACCCTTGATGGCGTTGCCTGGCCCTCGTCAGCGACAGGAGCAGTGAACTATACGTTAACCGGACCCGGAGCAACAGCACCCACTATCATTGACGGTACTAAGGTTCCTGACAGCTTTACCGGGGACCCCGGTAGCTGGACCTGTGCCTACGTATCCAATGGTCCCGGGACATTTGTTGATATCACAACCTCACCAACTCAGAGTGTGGTCGCCGGCGGCGCAATCAACTTTACTTTAAACTTCGTGACGCCAGTGGGGCCGACGCAGGTGGATGCCTACGTTACGTTCGATTCTTGGAGCATAAACGGCACACCTGTTCCTCCCGGTTTTTACTGGGTAACCCAAGGTACAATTATTGATGCCACGTACAAAGAGCATGTGGCCGGAAACAATACGGGAGCACCTGTTAAGGTACACCAGACCGCCTGGTTGACGGTTCATAACACCGGTTTCGAGGGAGTAGAACCTGGGCCGTCGATTTGGCTCCATGTTGTCAACGGCCCCGGGGCAGTGACGACAAGTCCTCCTTCGGACGTGTCGAACCAGAAAGCTACTGTGGAGGGAGTCGAAGTCAGTCCCTGCGATGAGGTTGAGCTCCCATACTGTGTGAATGTGAACCTGGATGCGGAAGTTGACCTCGACCAGGTGGTATGCACTACCTACACAAAGAAAATCAACTGGATCGGCTACCCATCTCCGACTGATATTATGTTCGATGTGACATCCGTACCGCTCGGCTCCCAAATGACGCTGATTACCTGGGCTTGCGTCGAAGTCGAGGAAGGATTTGTGGACACAAACTCGGCAAACGACTGCTGCGATCCGTCTCCTATGATAACCCTAGGATTCATTCCACCACCCTAACAATACCATCTTGACTCAGGTTGGTTGGGCGGCGGTGAGCAGAAGGGAAAATATAGGGTCGAGGAGTCGACTCCTCGACCCTATTCATTTGAGAGCAAGATGGGAGATAAACTCTGCCAGTGCGCTTCGTCACCTCGCAATGACAAGCGGGATGTCAGTGCAGAGTCTAATGATAACATTTCCAGATTAGAGGGGCTGACCCTCTAATAATCAATTTACAGAGTTTTCTACCAAGTGCGAGAAATTTTGAATCTCGAAAAAACGATTGACAGTGCGCGGAGATGCGGTGTATAATCATAGATTACCAAGTTAAGATTTTGGGGAAACTAAACTTTTACTCTGGAGACGACCGGAGTATTACAAAGGAGGGGAAATGAAACACAAATTAATCTCAGTCGCTTTAATTACAATCTTGCTATGTATGGTTTTAGGTAGCAGCATTTCTTGCACCCCAACAACCACGTATACACTGACTATCAGCAGCACGGCGGGTGGTTCGGTCACGCCTGCAGTAGGCACGCATACCTATGACGCTGGTACCTCGGTCAACCTGACGGCGACTCCGGATTCTGGCTACCGGTTTGTCAACTGGACTGGTGCCCCCATTGACGGTGTCGAGGATGCCACCCCCACCATTACTATGAATGGTAACTACACTATCACCGCTAATTTCGCCGATATTACTACTTTAATAGGCGGTGTTCCCGACACAAACCAGCCACCTACTTTAATCTTACCAAGTACTCTTCTCGATCCTACTAACTACTGTGCCCCGATGGCGATGGTCAACGTTCTGGGGTACTGGGACGCTGTAATGGGACATTCTAACGCTGAAAATGTAACTGACTTTCAACAACCTCCTAATCTTAATACGGTGGCAGAGTACCTCGGCTGGTTTATGGATACCAATAATAACGGCAGCCCGGCCCGAGCCAACGCTGGCCAAAAGGGAACCCTCGATGTTGATATAGGTCTGGGGACATTGGAATTTGTCCGCTGGGATGGTGCCAACCCATTCGGCACCCCTCCTCCTGTTCTCCCTAGCGGGAAACTCGGTTATGATTGGACCGTGACTTCCAATTGTACTACCGTTTATGATTTGAGCCTCGATTTTTATACGGATGAGATTGATGCCGGCAGACCTCTGGTAGTCTCTTTTACCTACTGGAACCCTGTAGACGAAGACATAGCAATCATTGACCCGGAAACCGAAGAGACGATAGATGTATTTTCTTGGGGGGATGAGATACCTTGGTCATACGACCCTGCAGAGGACTGGTCGGATAATGGTCACGCCGTGACCGGCGTAGGATATATTCTGGACTGGGACCCCGATGGTTCAGGTCCGTTAGGTGAAGAAGACTATGTTATCGTCCATGATAACTGGCCGAACACTCCCATAAATGTCGCAATACCGTGGGACCACTGGATTTGCCTCCATGCCGTTGACCCCGGCGCGGATGAGTGACCATAAGCAGGCTTTTTGTCATTGCCCCGCCCTGACTTGTCAAGGCGGGGCAATCCTTATTTGCTCCCGAGATTGCTTCGGCACTATCGTGCCTCGCAATGACAGGGTGGAGTGTCGTTCTGAGCCGAGGGCGAAGAATCCTTCGCATAGCTCAGGACGGCGTCTGGAGATTCTTCATCGTTCAAATTCATTTGGCCTCCCAGAATGACATTAGTGGACGCTCTCATTTGACATTTGTGATTTGACTGGCGCAGCGGTATAATGGAAATTGATGGAAAAGGGTACCTGGAAAGTTAAGACTGGACTGGCCCAGACGCTGAAGGGCGGGGTGATTATGGACGTGGTCACCCCGGAGCAGGCTAAAATTGCCGAGGAAGCCGGTGCCTGCGCTGTTATGGCACTGGAACGGGTGCCGGCAGATATCCGCGCCGACGGCGGAGTGGCTCGCATGGCCGACCCCACCATAATTACAGCCATAAAGGGAATGGTGAGCATCCCCGTAATGGCCAAATGCCGCATCGGTCATTTTGTTGAGGCCCAGGTGCTGGAAGCATTGGGCGTTGATTTTATCGACGAATCCGAAGTGCTCACTCCCGCCGACGAAAACCATCATGTCTGGAAACATGAATTTAAGGTTCCTTTTGTCTGCGGCTGCCGTGACTTAGGCGAGGCATTGCGTCGTATTTCCGAAGGGGCAGCGATGATTCGCACCAAGGGCGAGGCTGGGACAGGCAACATCGTTGAGGCTGTGAGGCATATGCGGGCAGTCCAAGATGGGATTCGCAGACTGCATACTTTACCCGAGGAGGAATTAGTAGCTGAGGCGAAAGCCCTGGGTGCTCCTCTGGAGTTAGTAATGGAGGTGCATAAAACAGGGAAGTTACCCGTTGTGAACTTTGCCGCCGGCGGTGTAGCGACACCCGCCGATGCTGCTTTGATGATGCAACTAGGGGCCGAGGGAGTGTTTGTGGGCTCGGGGATTTTTAAGTCCAGCGACCCCGCAACCAGAGCACAGGCCATCGTTAAAGCTACCACCCACTACCAGGATCCTGCTATCGTTGCTGAGGTATCCAAAGGTTTGGGAGCTGCTATGCCTGGCCTGGACATAAAAGCTATACCACAACAAGAACTGTTGGCTCCCCGGGGCTGGTAAGGTGAAGACAGGTATTTCACAGAATGCGAAGGGTAGTTACTGACGATTTAGACGCGCTGCTTGATATCTTGCCACTCCATATCCGTGAGCCGCTCTGCCAGCAACCCGACCATAGCGAACTGCTGGAGGTAATCCTAGATTTAGGGCGTCTCCCCGAAGCCCGTTTCCTCCATAGAGAATTAGTCCTCAATTCTGAAGAGGTGAGCCAGGCTGATGTTGATTATGTAGTATCCCGCACTGGCGAGTTCAGCGGGGATAACCGCGCCGGCATCAACCACACCCTTCACCGCATCTCAGCCATACGCAATAGAAATGGCTACATAATCGGCTTGACCTGCCGTGTGGGCAGAGCTGTGTTCGGCACCGTAAGGATGATTCAAGACCTTATTGAATCAGGCAACAACGTTCTGCTTCTAGGACGGCCCGGTATAGGTAAAACCACTATGTTGCGGGAAGTGGCTAGAGTGCTGGCTGATGACTTCAAAAAACGCGTTATCGTAATTGACACATCGAATGAAATTGCCGGGGATGGAGACATTCCTCATCCCGCTATCGGGCATGCCCGGCGAATGCAAGTAGCCGCTCCCGCCGAGCAACATGCGGTAATGATTGAAGCAGTGGAAAATCACATGCCTGAGGTCATTATTATCGACGAAATAGGCACTGAACTCGAAGCCCAGGCAGCGCGAACTATCGCTGAGCGCGGAGTGCAATTGGTGGGCACGGCACATGGAAACACTCTGGAAAACTTGATAATGAATCCTACTTTGTCTGACCTTATCGGCGGCATCCAGACGGTTACCTTAGGAGATGAAGAAGCCAGGCGACGGCACACACAAAAATCTATCCTGGAGCGTAAGGCTCCGCCCACCTTTGATACAGTGGTGGAAATTGTAGATTATTACAAGGTAACCGTACATCCTGACGTGACCGAGGCTGTTGATGCTCTCTTACATGGGCGACCCCCCAAGGCCGAAGTGCGCTGGATGGATGAAGATGGCGAGGTAAAAATGGAGGCGATAACATCCCCTCTTATATGGGAGAGCAAGGAAGAGCAGCAGCCGGAAAAAACGCTGCGATTCTACCTCTTCGGCGCTAACCGGTCTCGACTGGAACAAATTGCCAAGGAAGGGCGAAAAGAGCTGAAAATCGTCGCTGACCTTAAGCAAGCTGACATTTTCCTCACTACACGAAGTTATTACCGCCGCAAGCCACAGAAGATACTGGATGCCGAAGCACTGGGTATACCAGTTTATGTCCTTAAAAGCAATAATGCCGCTCAAGTGAAGCAATGCCTGGACGCACTCTATCCCCGTGACACTCAATCTACCTATGTCCATAATCTACAGCGGATCTTAGCTGGACGCCGCGGTTTCAACCCTGGTAACCGGAGCCTGGAACCTGGCGGCAAAAGGAAATCGAGGTAACCTTTGGGACTGTTTATCACCTTTGAAGGTGGCGAAGGCTGCGGCAAAAGCACCCAATCCAGGCTCTTGCTGAAAAAGCTCGAGCAACAAAACGTCCCCGTGGTATTAACCCATGAGCCGGGAGGCACAGTTCTCGGTAACGAGTTAAGAAAAACACTTAAGAGGCGAAGGGATTCCTCTATTTCGCCCCAGGCTGAGCTGTTTCTCCTGGCTGCTTCCCGTGCCCAATTGGTGACCGAGGTAATTCGTCCTGCCTTAAAAGAAGGTAAAGTAGTCCTCTGCGACCGCTTCACTCACTCCACCATGGTCTATCAGGGCTATGGGCGGGGACTTGATTTTACTGCTATACAGATGGTCAACAATATGGCAACGAGAAATCTCAATCCCGACCTCATAATCCTCCTGGATATTTCACCTGAGCAGGGATTAGCACGAAAGCAAAGCTTGAAAGACCGCTTTGAGCTAGAGGATTTATCGTTCCACCGGCGGGTGAGGGAGGGTTATGTCAAGATGGCCGCGGCTGAGCCTGACCGCTGGTTGGCGATAGATGCCTCTCTACCTAAAGGGAAAATTGCCGAGATTATCTGGGATAGGGTGAGCCAGTTATTGCCGAACTTCCCAGCCTGACCATTTTTGTCATTCTGAGCGGAGCAAAGAATCTAAAGGCATGCCCAAAGGAAAGGTCGCTGTGGCATTGAGCGGAGGAGTAGATTCCGCTGCCGCTGCTTTGTTGCTCAAAGAAGCCGCCTATGAAGTGATAGGCATACATATGCGCCTCTGGGAATCTCCGCGCTTCGACTACCAGGCACATCAGGCGGAAAATATCTGCCGCATTTTAGGCATTCCCTACCATCAGGTTGACCTGCAAAAGGAATTTGAGTCCTGTGTAGTTGACTATTTCTGCCAGGAATACCAGCAAGGGCGGACTCCCAACCCCTGCGTTGCCTGCAACCAGCACATGAAGTTTGGCCTCCTCCTCGATAAAGCACTCTCCCTGGGTGCCGACTATCTGACTACAGGTCATTATGCCAGGGTAGAGTATTCCAGAGACGGGCATCGCTTGCTTAAAGCGGCAGACACCGGTAGAGACCAATCTTATTTTCTTTATACTCTAACCCAGGAAAAGCTCGGGCAAGTCTTATTTCCTTTAGGCGGGCATAGCAAAGACGAGGTTAAACAGATGGCAAAGCAGGCGAGACTGCCCACAGCAACCAGGTCCAGCCAGGATATTTGCTTTATTTCCCAGAAGAACTATGGCACCTTTCTCAGCCAGAGATTCTCCATTCTGCCTGGCGATATTGTAGATACTCAGGGAACGAAATTAGGTCAGCATCGGGGAATAGCCTTTTATACCATCGGGCAGAGGCATGGCCTGGGATTAGCCTCTGGCAAGCCACTCTACGTCATAAGGATAGAGCCTGAAAGCAATAGAATTGTGCTGGGCCCTGAGAAAGAACTCTACAGCCAGAAGCTAGCCGCCCGAAAGCTGAACTGGATATCGGGCAAAGCACCGCGGGAGCCCATTACAGCCAAAGCCAAGATACGCTATAAGTCAAAAGAAACAGAGGCTGTCCTCTTTTTCAGGAATGGCTCCGTGGATGTTCATTTCGCTCAGCCACAAAAGGCGGTGACCCCGGGACAGGCCATCGTGTTCTATAATGCTGGTGAGGTACTGGGGGGCGGGATTATATAGCAAATGCAAAAATAAAAATGCAAAATGTAGAAATACAGATAAAAAATCAAACCTTTCATTTTTAAGTTGTCATTTTGATTTTTAACTTTTAACTTTTAATTTTGGCGGAGATATGTCGCAGCCACCAAACCTTGATGAAGAAGATAAGCTTAAATCACAGGGCTATGAGCTTATCGCTGGCATCGATGAAGTCGGGCGGGGGGCTCTCGCCGGCCCGGTAGTCGCCGGCGCCGTTATCCTGCCCCACCCAGCCAATTTGCCCTGGTTTGGGCTAGTTCGGGATAGCAAGAAATTAAACTCCAGAAAACGTGAATCCCTCTTTGACCTGATTAACAAGGAGGCCGTGGCTGTGGGCATCGGCATCGTTCCTTCTCAAGTGATTGACTCCATTAACATCCTCAAGGCAACCAAGCTGGCTATGATGCAGGCGGTGGAAAAGCTATCCAAACAACCGAACTTCCTCCTCATTGACAGACTGAGCTTGTCTCAATGTCCCATCCCTCAAAGGGGGATAACCAGAGGTGACGAATCGTGTCTTTCCATTGCCTGTGCTTCTATCATAGCCAAGGTCACCAGAGACCGCATTATGGAAGAATTTGACCAAATCTATCCCGGCTATGGGTTTGCCCAGCATAAAGGCTATGGAACACAAAAACACATGTCCTGTCTGCGAAAGCTCGGGCCTTCGCCAATTCACCGTCTATACTTTGCCCCTGTCAGGGACATAATTACAAGCCAAAATCCTCCTTCTTTGAAGGGAAGGGATGTTGTGCAAACCGAATTTCCTCTCCCATGATGGAGGAACATATCATGACAAGTCAGTTTTCCTCTCCCTCGACGGGAGAGGATTAAGGATCAGGTGATGAACCGTCAAGAAGTTGGTAAGCTGGGGGAGAAAGCAGCCAGGAAATTCCTCAAAAAGCGGGGCTACCGCATTCGCGAGACGGGTTTTCGCTGCCGTCATGGGGAGATTGATATCATTGCCCAGAAAAAGGACTGTCTGGTCTTTGTCGAGGTCCGCACCAAGAGCAATCTGGACTTCGGCACTCCTGAAGAGTCAATAACTCAGGCCAAAAAAGAGCACCTTATCGCCTCAGCTCTGACCTATACCAGTACTCACCAGGACCTCCCTTCACTATGGCGCATAGATGTCGTAGCCATAGAACTCGATGATAAAGGCAAGACCAGGCGCATCGAACTCATCGAAAACGCCATCGAGCAGGTCTCCCGATTTAATTGCTAGCTACTCTATATCAGACCCAAGCTCATATTTAGACGGACTTAAATGCTGACTGTTGAGAAGGGATTTGGCTTTGGAATATGAACAAGCATGGAGATAGCAGTGAGTGCAGGATTACGCTAGCTAGCCTCTTCTCCCTGGGGAACGACAAGCTGAGACGAAGGCGAAACCAAAATCAGTTAAGCAAATGACCTCTTTCATCTGAAGTTGGAATTGCCGCCCCGGGGGAGAAATGCCCCTTATTGTCATTGAAGGAGCTGAACACAGCCTAAGTCTATAAAGGTTATCGATTGCTATTTCATATTCGTCATCTGAAAGGCGAAGAACCTCCTTGACCGAATCCCCTGCAGCTCCACGATACGCCCACTGATTTCTTGGTATATTCTCAGAAACAACCATATCAAAAATCTTGTCTAGAATCAATGCCTCTTTCGGGGACAGTTCTTTCAGTACCTCGGGGAAACTGGGTTGCACAGATATTGTTGAGCTTGGGTCGGCAGCAGTCGCCAGGAGTGATGCCCATCTATCACTCATTGATTCGTCTTCCTCAAGCGAACCCTCCTCGAGAATAGGAACGAGTGTTTTTAGAGAGACTTTTCTTGGATTTATCCCTTTATCGAGTAAGATTTTGCGTGCTTTCTCAAGTATCTCAACTTGCTTTTTGAGACGAAAGAGTCTTACCCGGTCTGCGAGAAGTCCACCAAGCTCTTCGAGCGGAGGACCAACAATCTTCTCTAAGAAACGTCTTGCATCTTCAGCAATCTGTAATTCCATCCATCTACTACCTATCAGACATAGTATACATGCAATCTTAATTATACCACTTGCTAGTTCAGTGAAGGTTAAGAGTAGCTTGAACCTCCCTCCTCTAACTTGGTCCTAGTAATGTAGTAAGTAATCAAGCAAGGTTACCTTCTTATAGCGAGTTTCCTGGCGCTGCTTAGTCACTGTTCTTTGCTTCTCCACTGCCTGTGTGCCTGGAATGACGTCATACCCGCCAGACCACCATGCAACCCTATCGGAACCAACATTCACCCCACCTTGTGGACATATAGCAACTCCTACCTCGAGAGGTTGAAGATGAAGCTCTGCGCTGCCTGTATAGCAGTTTATATCTAGTAGCTCCTGATATTCCTCAGGAGTAGATTGAACCCATAATTGACGATCTTCCGCAACACTTCTGTCCGCTGTGCCAACACAAGTATAGCGTACCTCAAACACTCCAGGAGCATCATCTAGATTCTGCACTACAACGTAAACAGCGAAAGCAGGCCACGCGACAATTTCATCTGGCAAGTCATATCCCACCATAGTTGCACGACCTCGCACATCGTCTATGGCTTCAGTAGTAAATGAATCCAATTGTCTGTATTCCAGCGACTCATTCTCGTAGTAGGTCTCCGTATCTTCATAGTCAACTGTAACACCGTAAGCCACTTCTTTCAGGGGGACGAGGCAAACGACAAGAGCAAGGACGACTATTGCTACGCCTATAATTATGCCAATCCTCATTTTGTTAGCACTGGCAAAATTTTAATGCTCCCAAACCCGCCGGCTAGGCTACTTCTGCATCTTAGTTCAGCCAGCCTCTTAACTGTCGCCTTGATTTACCTTTATCCTTCACCTGTTTCAATTATTTTTCCTTGAATTACTGGAGCTAGATCACACAGAAAATTCCACATTATTTCTTTTTGCTGTGAGTCTATCTCCGCTTCTTTCTCAGGGGGAATGCCTACCATTTCTAACAATGGATCTGTCGGAATGCAGAAGTGTTCATAGTAGAGCATCACGACTGTGTTGGATTTTCTCAGGATAATTCCTGTATCTGTTGCCCCAGGACAGAACCCATACGCTTCATCCCAGAATGGCATATTGATGGGGTCTGGTGAGATATTTCTTGCATCCCTAAGATAATTGTCTTCCATTGCAGTTTCAGTACTGGGATAAACAGAAATGGTCTGATATACCGCCATGCGTAACTCTATATTATCCTCCACTTCGATTGTCTTACTGAATTGTTGACTAATTGTTCTCCCCTCATAAAGAGAATAGAAACCACCTGCTTTCCAGCCCGATCCTAAATCACTTGCTTTAAGTGCAAGTCCTACTGCAGGACCTGATGGTCTAGTAGCAAGATAGACTCCAGTTCCAATCAATACAGCTGCTATAGTTAAGAGCAAAAACTTCTTCTTCATGATGCCTCACTTCCAAATCCACTAGCTGAGCTACTCATCAGCCACAGTATACATCGTAATCATACTATACAAGAGACCAAGGCAACGCTTCAGTCGCCCCTGTGCTCGATTACTTTCCATGTATCATTCTGCAGAGTCGCCTTTGCTATATAGTAGTATTGGTCGCGACCTGAAAAATATAGTAATGCTACGTACATCACCTTCGTTTCTGAAACCGTATCTTCATAAGTAGGCTTATGAACATCAGGCACGATTATGAGTTGCTCCTTGCCCGGAAAGAAAATCAAATCGGGAGAGTAATTTTGCCCTACTAGAGGTAACACATAGCCGCCGCTACTTGTATAAATAAATGTGTAGATTCCAGTTTTTTGGTTATATTCGATAGCCGCTCCACCTATTATTACCTTTTCTAGATTCACTTGTGTTGCTGGCACCTGCCCATGATTCTTGACGGTTATCAGAATATCAAGAAAGGAGTAATTTCCATCTTGAGTTGTTATATTCTCGACAGATAGCGACGGTCTGAAAGTTGCCTTGTGTTCCTGAACCAATAAATGTGTCTGTATTCCCAGAATAATGATTCCCAACACTGCAACCACAATCCCTATTGCATTGATTGTGTCCTTATGTCTCCTAAACCATCCGGTGATTTTCCCTGACATCGAATTAGCCCCCCTGGTTTTTATTTCCTAAGAAATCATGCAGTTTAACTAAGTGGCTCGAAATTTAGTCTTGGATGATGTTCATTTTTTGATCGCCTCCAGATTCGCTGGCTGGGCTACTCATCAGGCAAAGTACACATCTTATTATATCACTAGTTCAGTGAATTTTGAGGACAGCTTCACCCTCTGCACGTGGGATATATAGTTTGCGGCGCTTATGTTGCGCTCAAGTATAGCTCTAATACTCTAGATATGAATTCCGCTGAATTAGCTTCTGTGTAGCTGTCCAAATTCCAGTGAGCACCTCAAAGGCGAAAGGTCTTTGGGCTAAGACTGATTAATTAGAGCTCAAAAGCACCAACTCCTTCATCGGTTGATATGTAGAGAATTCCATCAACTATTGAAAAATCGGTCATACCTGCGTATCCAAAAATTGCTGTCCAGAGGACACCACCCGTTTCTTGGTCAATAGCTTGAAGCGCACGGCGCCCTTTTACAAGAACTCCACCATAGGAAGAAGAACCACTTTCATAAATGACCCCTTGATGTTCATAATTTAGCTCGGAGAGAAGTGGTTTATCTATCAGGAAAGTCAGACCAGGCTCACCCTTGTTAGTTATCTCTTCCTTCACACTTTCTCCCAATATGCAGCAGTTCACAAAATCAGACTGAGACCATTCGTCGGGTAGGCAACTATCTGGCCCTAGACAATCAACGCCCTCAGAGAGGTAGAAAGACCAGCTAATCTGACCAGATACTTTGTCTAAAGCCGTTATATTAGATGCATACCAGTACCAGGGGTAATCGGGCTCTGACATCGGAACAATACGTACCGAATGCCAAGCGTATGCATAGCGGGAGTCAATTCCCACCAAGACGGATTCTGTTTTCTCACCTTCCCACAGCAACTTCCCCGTTGTTCTGTTAAGAGCGGTAATTTGGGGAGGTAGACGTCCAGTAGCATCTTCATATGTACTTGGACCGAGACAGAGCACTTCATCCCCAACCATAATTCGTTTGCTGTGGGTATCAATATCGGCGTTCCACCATAAGGGTACAATAGGCAGGGATACGACAGTACAATCTGTCAACCTAATTTCAGTTGCTCCAAAGCGAGCTAAGACGCCCGTGTAAGTGACCAGGTCGCCCTCGTTAAGTTCCAGCAGGCTCAATCTCTGACTTTCGTCAAAAACAGCCACAACCTCTGTTCGGGCCCAGTCCAACGGATTAAGAAAATAGGCTACTGGCCCTTCCTTTCTTGATGATACATATTTAAGTTCATTTGTCCATTTAACTTGCTTTCCTGCATAGTTTTTCCAGAGGTCATCCCTCTGTAAGTTTGTCAATTCAGGGGCGAAAAGTTCTTTAGCAAAATCACAGGCAGAGACCGCAACATAATCAAGCTCCGCTACGCTTCCTGATGGCACCTTTGGCAAGTATGTAGTTACGACAATCACCGCACTGATAACTATCACACAAGCTACTATGATTCCTACCAGCTTTTTCTTACTCTTTCCTTTAGGGGCTTTCTCTGTCATCAGCCGACGCAAACACTTAGGACAAAACCCAGCGCCTTCGCTCACTTTAGTTCCACAGATAGGACAAGTTGGCATGACTTTACCTCCTAGACATTCATAATGCCCATCCCTCCAAATCCACTGGCTAGGCTACTCATCAACCACAGTATATATCCTAATCCTATTATACCACTTCCGAGATCAGTGAAGGTTGAGCATAGCTCCGCCTTTTGCACTCAGGACATACAGTTTGCGGCGTTTATGTTGCGCTCAAGTAAGGCCCTAATGCTTCAAGAATTAATTCGGTCGAATTAGCTTTTATGTAGCTGCCCTGGATGCGGCGTCCTTGAGTTGTCCCGGGAACGTAGGCGCGTGTCTTACATCTACCGGTATGGGGTATCGAACGCCGGTCTGGTGGGTGGCTTCAAGCCCCCTTATAACCGGGTCAAGCCAGTTTGCCGGTATAGTAAAGGCCATCTCCTCATCTTGCACCATTGCCCAGACCCTATCGCCATTTCCCGGGAGCACTACCTTCGGCTCCCCGGTCTTGAATGTTTGCAGTACTCCCTCAGTGCAGGTCCCAGCCCGGCCGCTGAATACAGACTGCACGCTCACACCTGTCTCCTGCGTGGCTCCGTGCACCAGCCGCATCAACTGAGCGGGATTGCAGAATATCATGACCAGGTCCGGGTCGATTTTTGTTCTCTCCAATGGACAGAAAACCACGCCGGCATACTTGCCCTTGCTTAGCTTAACCTGCTCTACAGCCTCCATTGTGGTCTTTGCAGCATTCTCGTTAGCTGAGTATTTCATTACTATCATGAAATCAATCAGGGATTTCTCGATCTCAGATTCAGACTCGCTCCATCCATATGTATAGGCTGCAATCGGACAGGCGTTATCGTCGGTCGTCATTCCCACTGTCCAGCCGTACTTGCGGGCCATCGTCATGCCGACGCAAATATTTGTCTTGAACCCCATGTCCCGCGAAGGACGACGGGTCCTCTCCGGGAATTCATCAACGCTTTTAACCAGCTTAACGGCGATAGGGAAGGTCAGGGGCCTTATGAGTCTGTTCAGTGCTTCTGCTTTTTGGGTCCAGTCTGTCACGGTGTCACCTCCAGCTATAGTTTATTGAGAGCAACAGTTTATAGTACACCGTCCATAAGCGGTGCCTATGTTGCTCTCAAGTAAGGCTCTAATACTTCGGGGATTAATACTGTACCATCAACTTGCTGATAGGTTTCCAGCACAGCGATAAGGACTCGTGGTAGAGCCAGTCCTGAGCCATTGAGCGTGTGAACAAACTCTGATTTGGCGCCGGGCTCAGGGCGATAGCGGATATTTGCTCGCCTCGCCTGAAAGTCACCGCAATTGCTGCAAGAACTGACCTCGAGCCATTCATCACAGCCAGGAGCCCATATTTCAATATCATATGTTTTGCAGGCGGCAAAGCCGAGGTCTCCAGTACATAATTGCACCACGCGGTGAGGTATGGCCAACTTCTGACATATATCTTCAGCATCAGCTACCAGCTTCTCCAGTGCTTCGTCAGAACTCTCAGGGTCGGTAATTTTGTAGAGCTCCACTTTATCAAATTGGTGCCCCCTTTTAATGCCCCTGGTATCTGTGCCAGCAGCCATCTTCTCTCGACGGAAGCAAGGGGTATAGGCGACATAATGCAGGGGCAAGCTATCGGCACTTAATATTTCATCACGGTGAAGGTTAGTCAACGGTACCTCCGCCGTGGGTATAAACCAGAAGTCATCTTCTTCGTCGTGATATAAATTATCGCCGAACTTGGGTAAATTTCCTGAGCCGACCATACACTCTCGCTTTACCATGAAAGGAGGATAGATTTCTTTATAGCCATGCTCGTTTACATGGACATCGAGCATAAATGAGATAAGCGCTCGTTGAAGACGTGCCCCCAGCCCTTTGAGAACATAAAACCTGGTCCCTGAGAGCTTAACTCCCTGTTGGAAATCTATTATGCCCAATTTTTCCCCCAGCTCCCAATGAGGCAAGGGCTCGAAGGGTAACTCCCCTGGCTTGCCCCAGGTACGCACTACCACGTTATCACCCTCGCCTCTCCCTAAGGGCACGCTGGGGTGGGGGATGTTGGGTAACTCCAGTAGTAAGGAATCAAGGTTAGCCTTAGCTTCTTTGGTCTGCTGCTGCAGGGAAGATACTTGCTCTCCCAATTGACGCAGCTGGGCGATGAACTGAGGTGGTTTTTCTTTGCTTTTGCTCAGTTGTTTGCTTGCCTCGTTATGTTTGGCACGGAGTTCTTCGGTTTGACGAAGCAAGCTGCGATAACGCCCGTCAATCTCAAGGATATTATCGAGAGCAAAGCTATCGCCTCTTTTCTCCAGAGCCTCGCGAACAAGTTCAGGGTTTTCACGAATAAGCTTAATATCAAGCATTGGTTCCTTCTCTTCGCTCAGGGCTCGGGCTTTGTCTTTAGCTGGGGGAAAAGTATCACTTCTCGAACAGATTGCTGATTTGCAAGCAGCATCACCAGGCGGTCGATGCCTATCCCCAGACCTCCGGTAGGTGGCATCCCGTACTCCAGAGCCTGAAGAAAATCTTCATCGGCGATTTCCACTTCCTCATCGGCAACCTGCTCTTTTAGCTGCTGTCGAAACCTTTCCCTTTGCTCCAGGGGGTCGTTAAGCTCGGTGAAGGCATTGGCAATCTCCATGCCATTCACAAAGCCCTCGAATCTCTCTACCAATCGTTCGTTACCTCTCTTACTCTTGGCCAGAGGTGACATTTCCACGGGGTAGTCCAGAAGGAAAGTCGGCTGAATAAGGTTTGGCTCAACAAAAGTGGAAATCAATTCGTCTATCAGCCTGCCTCTACCTTTACCTGGATCGACTTCCATCCCCATCTCTGTCATACGTTTCCTCAGTGAATCAGCATCAGGATAATCTTCGAAATCGATGCCGCAATGTTCCTTTATTGCCTCACGAAGGTAAAGCCTTTGCCAGGGTAGACCAAGGTCGATGGTTTTGCTATTACAAGCAAGATTGGTATCGCCCAGGACCGCCTGCGCTATATACTTGAGCATCTCCTCGACCAGTCTCATCATGTCATTGTAATCGCTATAAGCTTGATAGCACTCAAGCAAGGTGAATTCCGGGTTATGTTTAACGGAAATGCCTTCATTGCGAAAGGCACGCCCTATTTCGTAAACTTTGTCAAAGCCGCCTACCACCAGTCTCTTGAGATGGAGCTCCAGGGCAATTCGCAGGTAGAGGTCTTCACCGAGAGCATGGTGGTGGGTGACGAAGGGGCGTGCCAGCGCTCCGCCGGCATGGGGCTGAAGCACAGGAGTTTCTACCTCCATAAACTCCTGCTTATCGAGAAAACTTCTTATGGCAGTGATAATCTTGCTGCGCAAAATAAAAATGTTTTTATTCTCTTCATTGGAAATGAGGTCGAGATATCTCTGCCGATAGCGTTTTTCTACATCAGCCAGCCCATGCCACTTCTCTGGCAGCGGGCGAAGGGATTTACAGAGCATGGTGAAATCGGATACCTCCAGAGTGAGCTCTCCGGATTTGGTCCGGAAGAGCTTCCCCTTTGCCCCGATAATGTCGCCAATATCGATATCTTGAAGAAATTCGTACTTCTCCCTGCCCAGAAGGTCATAGCGCAAAGAAAGCTGTATCTTCCCTGAGCTATCGCGAATATCAAGAAAGGACATCTTACCTATAGAACGTTTGGACATAATGCGGCCGGCCAGCGATATATCCTGAGAGCTCTCCCCTTGCTGCTCAAAAGGAGTTACCGCCTCTCGAATAGTGTGGCTGAGGTGATAGGAATGGGGATAAGGATCTATGCCGCGAGCCCGAATTCTGTTCAGGCTCTCCAGCCGCTGTTCAGTCATGCGTTCTAATCTTGAGGTCATCAGAGATCAAAAGCCGAAAATACAACTCTAAGCTGCAAGTCAAAAATTTCAAATTTAAGTACCAAAACTGCCCTTCCGGCAAAATCGATGGAACTTATTTAATTACCCTCTCCCTCTCCCCCTTTGGCAAATTCACCTACTCCCAGAATCTCCTTAGCTTCCTCTGCCAGGCGCTTGGGCACCATTACTTTCACCTCGCCTAACCCGTCAATTGTAATCCCGTAAACCAGACCAGCGCTCTCGTAGCTCAGGAGAACTGGTATACCTTCGCTCTCCAGCCGTCCCTTGATTATTTGCGCCTCCATGTATCTGGCAGTGTACACAGTAGCCAATTGTTCCCTTTCCGACATAGTTCTTGCCTTCGTTTATTTTAGCAGAAACTCCTGGAGTATTGCTAAAAGGGTTGACATTGTATAAAATTTGCCCTGTTGCCCAAAAGGCTCCAATCACAAAATTAAAATTCTGAAGGAGGGAAGGTGATTTGTATGCGCTTGGAAGACATCTGCTACTAGAACTAAAAATATGCAATGAGGGGGTGCTGGATGACTTAAATTTTCTCAAAGATTGTCTTAACGAAGCTGCCATTCAAAGTGGCGCTACCGTAGTGGGCGAGTCTTTTTATCATTTCTCCCCTTACGGAGTGAGCGGAGTGGTCAATATCGCTGAATCACATATTGCCATTCATACCTGGCCGGAATACGGGTACGCTGCCCTAGACGTTTTCACCTGTGGGAACGATGTAGACCCGGAAAAGGCTGCCAGGTTGATAACAGAGAGGCTGGGGGCCAAAAGCCACTCCTTAATCGAGCTTCGCAGGGGGATTGTGGAGGATAGCCAGGTCGGGTGTGCAAAATGAAAGATAGCGACCCAGATAAACATAGATGGTTCTCTGACTATATAAGTCCTGACCTTACTATGCTGCATAGCATTAAGGAGAGGATATATTCAGGACGAAGTAAGTTTCAGTCCATCGATATTATCAACACGGGCAGCTTCGGCATCTGTCTTGTCCTCGATGGCAAGATTCAATCCAGCGAGGCAGACGAGTTTATTTACCATGAAGCTCTGGTACATCCAGCTATGCTTACCCATCCCCAGCCAGAGAGAGTATTCATTGCTGGGGGAGGTGAGGGTGCGACCTTAAGGGAAGTCTTGGCGCATAAGACGGTAAAAAAGGCTGTCATGGTGGATATTGATGAAGAGGTTGTACACCTTTGTCGCCGCTTCTTGCCCTCCTGGCACCAGAACGCCTTCGATGACCCCCGGGCAGAGCTTCATTTCGTCGACGCCAGAAAATACCTGGATGAAAGTAGCGACAAATTCGATGTCATCATTATTGACCTGGTTGACCCTTTAGAGCAAGGGCCGGCACGCTTGCTATACACCCAGGAATTCTACCAAATAGTCAAACAAAAACTAGGGCCTGATGGCATTATGTCGGTGCAGGCTGAACCTGCTGAATGGAGGAACTTAGATAATTTCATCGCTATTGCCAGTACCTTGAGAAACGTTTTCCCGATAGCCCGCCACTACCAGGTCCATGTACCTTCCTTTCTGGGCTTATGGGGCTTTGTCGCGGCTTCTCAAAGCCTTGACCCCTCTGAGTTGACTCCCGAGGAAATTGACACCAGAATCTCAACAAGAATATCAAAAAAGCTAAAATCTTACGATGGTCTCACTCACCAAGCCATGTTTACCATCCCCAAACATATTCGCCAGCAGTTGGCTGCCAGCAAAAGAATCATCACCGACAAACAACCTATCTCCGCCTATTGACTTGCCCGCACAAATTACTTCCCAGCCGTTTCTAACATCTTTTTCTAATTCCACCTGAAAAGCAACTGCTCACACTGATGACATTATCAGGTCTTCGCCTCCTGTACCCCTCAATCCTCTGGACTTTTTGCCTCTTCCTCAGGAGAACCCGCCGCCTCCTCTTCTCCCTTTGAAAGATACAGGTGGCTTGTGCTCGATTTCACCCGTGGCACTACTTTCTCACCACAATGAGGACACTGCATCTCAACAACTTGTCTCGCAGTAAAGCCGATGCTGATAATTCCTACGACCGCCAGCGCTATTCCTACACCCATTACCACCCACCAAACTGCTTCCCCGAAGTCAGGCCTCCTTAGAAAAAGGCCAAGGACTATTAGCGCAGCACCCAGAATCACCCACACCAGCACCGTTAGAATATCGTACCTTTTATAAGTCATTCTCCCACCTCCTGTCCTAAGACTACAAATAGAGTAGCATCTACCGCCTGCGTTGTCTAGTCCATATCGGCTTCTCCAAAGACTTAGGCACAGGACCACGAGGAGATGGTGAGCTCATGCTAGGGTGCTGCCTCGATGAGATTCCACTTGGCGAACTCAATCTCAGGGCCTGTAGCGACCACCGTGCCGTCGGACTTAAGCCCCACCGTGTGATACATGCCTGCGGCGACCATGGGGGTGTATTCGGGCTCGGGCTGACCATAGACTACAATCCCGGCAATTAAAGCTACCGTAATCAAAAGGGTGCTAACTATTGCCACGTAATGATGTCTCATCGAACTAAGTATTATCTACATCCTCTACTTCCTCGTAACAGTTCGGTTTTCCCAAAATCCAAATACGATTCGTCATAGATTTTATCACTCTGGAAGGTCGCCATCTTAGCCAGGGGTAAAAGTTCGCTTAATCTTCGTCCCATGGAAAAGATTCGTCATAGTAATAGAGATCATTAAAGCCCAGGATAATTTCATAATCCCGTAGTAGTTTGAAATCGGCTAGGCTGTAGTCCTTGAAGCGACGTCCGGGAGGAAAAGTCTGAATACCAGCCTGGGGCTCTATCGCCCGCCATTCTCCGTCCAGATACCAATTCTCTATCAAGAAGGCATGTCCGTACCCCTCATTATCAACACCAACGGCGACATATATCTGCTCTTCACTAATGCCGTAGGCTCTGAGGAGGGTGCAGAGCAGAATAGCGAAGTCCTCGCAATCCCCGGTGCGCAGGGACAGTGTTTCCTCCGGGGTTTGCCAGTACTCGTCAACACCCCACTGCTCTTCATCAGTTTTATACTCGATACTAGCAGCAACCCAGTCTCGGATGGCATCAAAGCCGTCCTGGGTGGGTTGGTCGGCGGGGTCACCTTCGTAAGGAGGGTCAATATCCTGTAAACATTCTACAATGCATGGGTTATCAAGCGTGATAAAATCCTTGAATTTCTCCGCATCCCACAAAGACCAATCATCGCCAGTCATGCCTTGGTCGTAACCGACGCAGCTCAACCCGGGCACGATGAGTAAGCAAAGCGCCGCTCCACAGACTACAAGCATCAGGAAGTGCTTTTTCATACACAAGCCCCGCTCATTTCGAGTAATATTCTGCCTCTTCTCAAAATCCAAATGTAGTTTGCCATACACCTTATCAGTCCGGCAGGTACAGATTTTAGAAAAACTCACCCGTTGCGGACATTGATCTTTGGTTCCTGTATCCGCAACGGGTAAATTCGGCAATAATTAATTACTAATTACATGGTTTAAAGGATAGCCTCCAAGGCGTCAGTGTCTATATTCTGGTGCGTGGTGTGGTTGCTTTCAACTACTACATCGGATACGAAACCCAGTACCTCTCCAAAGTCCGCACCGTCATATCCGGCGACAACCAGGTCGTAAGTTCCGGCAGCCAGTAAGGGTATTGTGTAATCGCCTTCGTCACACATCTTCCCGCTGTTGACTGCATTGGGAAATCTGGATGTCGGATACACCGGCTCATCGTCTTCTGTGTCAGCCCAAGTTCCATCTGCGTAGGCAAAGACAATTATGTCCGTGTAGGTAGAATTATTTGCAATTGAACCAGAGATGCGCCCAGCTTCATTATTGACTACCAGCCTGATTGTTGGCCATAAGATGTAGTGAGAACTTGCCAGATGGACAGCTTTACGAACATCAAAGTCGGCAGTGACCTCCACAGTCCCATTGTTGGGTACTGTGAATTGCCCTACCGCTTTATAACCCGTTGTATTACCACTTGGGACGAAGAGAGGCTGGGTGGAGTTATCAGCAAATTCGATATAGCAGCCTGGATTGGCCGGGTTCTGACCCATTTCTGGAATATCCAGCATAAAGCGGATTTGGTTGTAATGGCCACCCGGTAATACCAAGTCACCTAATAAAGTGGAATTTCCCCCGGTCAACTCCAACAGGTTATATATTTTGGGGCCTTCAAATTCTTCACACGTTATCCATTGCTCATCTACATGATATTGAATTCCATTAATAGTGATATAAACACCTGTAACATTTTCAGCGTCTATCGGTGCATCGGAAAGATAGAGGGCCAAGGTCCCTGTTCCTGATGCTTGTCCACAACTTGCTCCCGATGCAGCCAGCATAGCCAGAATAATCACCACTGCTAATACAAATTTCTTCATCCCTGCCCTCCTTCGTAACATCTCAGTTCATATCATATCATTTCCCTTTAATTGTTGACTATCAGCTTGATTGTCGGCCTTAAGATGTAGCGAGAACCAGCTACATGTACAGCTCCAGGTTCACTAACGTCAAAATCTGCGGTAACCGTCACAGTCTCGTTAGCAGTCACTTCGAATCGGCCTATCGCTTTATAACCTGTCTCATTCCCGCTCGGGACAAAGAGGGGTTCGGTGGAGTTATCGGCAAATTCGACATAACAGCCAGAACTGGCCGGGGGTGAACCGATTTCTGTGATATCCAGCAGAAAGCGGATTTGAGTGTAATTCCCGGCAGGTAATGTGAACTCACCTAATAAAGTGGAATTCCCCCCGGTCAATTCCAATAATTCATATATTTGAGGGCCTTCAAATTCTTCGCACGTTATCCACTGATTCCCTAGATGGTATTGGATTTCATCAATAGTGATGTAAACACCGGTAACATTTTTGGCATCCGGCGGCGCATCGGTAAGATAGAGTGCTAAGGTTCCTGTTTTTGGTGCTTGTTCCGATTTATTAGATTTATTAGGGTTATTAGAGTTTTTACCTGTTATGTCTGTTACGTCAGATTGGTCGTTGACAATGAGCTTGATTGTCGGGTTTAAGATGTAGCGAGAATTAGCTACATGTATGGCTTTAGGATCTTGAACATCAAAGTCCGCGGTAACTTCCACAGTCTCATTAGCACTCACTTCGAATCGGCCTGTCGCTTTGTAACCTGTCTGTCCACCGCTAGGGACAAAGAGAGGCTCGGTGGAGTTATCGGCAAACTCGATATAGCAACCCGGATTGACCGGGTGTGGACCCTTTTCCGGAATATCCAGCATGAAGCGAATCTGAGTGTAATTCCCAGCAGGTAATGTCAACTCACCCAATAAAGCAGAATTTCCCCCGGTTAATTCCAACAAGTTATATATTTGAGGGCCTTCAAATTCTTCGCACGTTACCCATTGGCCATCTCGATGATATTGAATTTCATTAATAGTGATATAAACACCTGTAACATTTTCAGCGTCCAGCGGTGCATCACAAAGATAGAGCTTTAAGGTGCCTGTTTCCAGTGGCTGTTCCCCCGGAATCCCGTAAATTATTCCTAATGCAGCAAGCACCGATAGACTAATCACCGCTGCTGCGACCATAACCTTTGCCATATTAAACCTCCTTATGTACGGTATTGGCTTTACTTGATTATCATAACGAGACCACGGCCATTTTGTTACAGCCTGCCTGCCATGAATCTGGTCCATAAGCCAGACCCGAGCCTTTACCTTGAAGGAGGGGGAGGGCTTGACATCCGGCGGCTCTCGAATTTCAAGAGCAATCCTCAGTAGCGGCTCCAGTTGCTCACGCACAGACGGATACCTGCCCAGACAATCCTCGATGCTAGACCTGCCCGCCTTGATGTCCTCGATACACTGGACAAGAACGTCCTCAAACTTTTTCAAATCCGTTTCCTCTCCTTTTTCGAATTTCAAGAGCAGTCCTCAGCAGCGGTTCCAGTTGCTCACGCACAGACGGATACCTGTCCAGGCAATCCTCGACGCTAGACTTGCCTCTCTCGATGTCCTTAACATGCTTGACGAATATATCTTTAGACTTTTTCAAATCTGTCCCCCTTCTTTTTCCAGGATATTACGGAGTTTGACCAGTGCCCGGTGCAGGATGACCCTGATATTTCCCTCTTTTTTCTTTAAAAGAGAGGCGATTTCAGCGAACTCAAAATCCTCGATAAGACGTAGCATGACCACCTGCTGCTCATCGCCGCCCAGCTGCAAAATCGCCCTACGCAAACGCTGCTGCTCGAAACTGGCTTCGGTTGCCCGCTCCGGGCTCAATGCTGAATCGCTAGCCAGCACTTCAGCTTCGAGAAATGCCCTGTCCTTTCGAGTCCGGTAAAAATCTACCACCAGGTTGTGGCTGATGGTCATCAGCCAGGCAACAAATGGACTCGCCATTTTTTTATATCTGCCAATGGCCTGCCAGGCCTTGAGGAAGACCTGCTGGGTCAGGTCCTCGGCGTCTGCTTCATTGCCTACCCGGTAATAGATATGTCTGTATACCCTGTCGACATGCATGTCATACAGCCTCCCGAAAGCCTCGGCATCATGACCAATAGCTCTCTGAACCAACATAGCCTCATCTGCCGTTTGTCCTTCAGAACGGTTCTGGTTCACTCCTTTACCTCTTTTAACGAACAAGCCGCTGAAATGTTACAGAAAGCCTGTTATCTAAGATTTGTTTATCAGGACCCTGTAGATAACTGTACTATGCCAGAGAGAGCACAATCAAGTTTGGAATTGTCGAATATACATTATAGACGATTGTTCAGTCGGGACTATCTATGAAAGCTCGGATAACCCACGACTGATGACATCATTTTACCTTCTTCTGATGCCTGTCGTATATTATGTCTTTTATTATGCCTTTAGTCAGGACTTGTTTAATACCGGACAGATTGCGGACCAGCATGAAAAGGTCGATAGCTAATACACAACGTACTAGCTCCAGCGAGCCTTCAAACAACCAGGCAAACAGAGGCAACAGGGCAAATCCAATGAGTATAGCCGCCGTAAATTTACGGGTAGTAAAGAACGGAATAGCTATTACTGCCAGCGTAACAAGTATTGCCCTGGGGGCTAGCACGAGAAAGATACCTATAATGGTGGCTGAACCCCTGCCACCCCTGAAACCTGCGAACACAGGGAAATTATGCCCCACCAGAGCCGCAAACCCAGTCCCAAAGACCCAGAGTTCCGGAATATCTAGAGCCTGGACAATGAATATAGCCCCCGCCCCCTTCGCGACATCAATGAGACCGACAAAAACGCCTTCATGAGCACCGATTTGGCGGATAACATTAGCGCCACCCATATTACCTGAACCGATGTTCCGAATATCTATGCCTTTCCTCAGGCGAGACACGATGTAGGCTGTAGGAATGGAGCCTAAAAGATACCCGATGATTATGCTTAGAATACCTAGTGGCATGTCTTAACCCAGCTAGGTGGCAGATTGCCTGTCTCCAAGCACGCTAACAATAATAAGACCAGGCCCTGTGTGCGTGCCGATAACAGGGCTTGTACGCGAGAGGTAAATAGGCACTTGAGGATACTTCGAGTGAAGCCTCTGGACCAACCTGTTGGCCTCATCTAAGTCAGTGGCGCACTCTACAGCTAACCCTTCAACGTTGCCAAAGCTTGTGGCAAAGTTGTACAGGTAGTCTATCGCCTTAGCCCGGGAGCGTTCCCGAGCTAAGGGATGTACCTCACCATCCTTAATGCCTATGATCGGGTTTACCTTGAGCAATGAACCGAGAAAGGCTTGCGCTTTGCCGATGCGCCCGCCGCGTTCCAGGTATTCAAGGGTATCAAAGGCAGCACACATACCTACCCGGTGGGTGGTGTGATGGGCCACATCCAGTACTTCATCAAGGCCAGCCCCACTTTGGGCTGCTTTGGCGGCAGCAATTGCTATGAAACCCTGTGCCATAACCCCCCATTGCGAGTCTATGACTTCTACACGACATTGCTTCTTCATCAATCCGGCGGCTTGTAACGCCACCTGATAGGTGGCACTGAGCTTGGAAGTTACACTGATAACCACGATCTCGTTTGTTTTTTCAGCAAGCTTATCGTATGCATCGGCAAAAGCCGCTGGTGGCGGCACAGATGTCGCAGGCAAAACCTTGCTGGTCCTTAGCTTTTCATAGAACTGGTCAGGACTCAGGTCGAGACTATCGCGGTAGAGGTCAGTGCCAAAGCGGACAACAAGAGGAACCACGATAATCCCGAACTCCTCAGCTACTTGAGGGGGCAGGTCAGCAACACTATCAGTCACAATAGCTACATTAGGCATGGATATTATCCTCTCCTCCACCAAACAACCCCGACAATATTATTTTGCGGCCGCACGGGACTGGAATAGTCCGGGGCATCTGTAGATGTGATACTGCTTGCTCATAAACTGCGCGAGGAACTGACACCAAACCGGGGCGGGCTACCAGGGCGAGAGGAGCCATTAGTCCAGCTATGATATTATCTCCAGTCAGTTAATTCGGCCTTTGCCAGCATACTTCCAAGTGCCACTAACCATAGCGACGAGGTGATTGCCAGGCCTAAAACCCACCAGCTTAACGTATCCTCCTGCTGGATATCCCCTATGACCATTTTGGACAATAAATAAAGAAGACCAATCCCAGCCGCTGCTAGCATAGAGTGTGCCACTACACGCCATCCTTTTCGTGTTAAAAACTTCTTTATAACCATCGCTCCCTCCTTGCCCTTCTATTAATATTATAATCCATGGAGAACATCCTGAAAAGTGGGGGGAGTTGCTCATTTCGAAATTGACAGGTCATGGTTCGAGGGATAGGATTCAATAGACAGAGAAAATCAAGACAGAAGTGGGAATCCAATGCAGGCTGAGTTGATATACAATCCTTATGGTGGACAGGTGGTCATCAGGCACGAACTTGACAATGTGGTTGCTTTTTTAAATCGCTACGGGTGGTCTGTCACTTTACGGGAAACCAGCAAGCCATTGGAAGCGACAGAACTAGCCCGTCATGCTGTCAATAGAGGTGCCAAGGTAGTCATTGCCGCCGGTGGCGATGGCACTGTCAACGAGGTAGTAAATGGACTGGTGAACACTGATGCGGCGCTGGGGGTGCTTCCTGTGGGCACGACCAACTCGTGGGCATTACAGATGGGCATCCCGGCCCTAAACCCCATGCTTCCAGGCACACAAGCGGTCAAGCTGATTGCTGCTCTGGAGGAAAGAATTGCACGTCCATTACCTGCCAACTACTATCGAAAGGTGTTGTTGGACGCTGCTCGAGTGCTCGTAGAGGGACACACCGTTGCCGTCGATACGGGCGAGCTCTCCGGTCGCCACTTTTTAATGTGGGCAGGTATGGGATTTGATGCCGCTATCGCCCAAAGCATACCGTTGAAAGAAAAAAGGGCATTAGGTTCCTGGGCGTACGTGCTCCCGACAATCGAGTCAGCTTATCGATACTCCGGCACTGATGTTTGTCTGAATCTGGATGGAAAGGTCGTAAATGTAAGCACGCCGCTAATCGTCATTAGCAATATTCAACTCTATGGGGGTGTGATGGCGATTGGGGCTAAGGCTTGCGTGAACGACGCCAGGTTGGATGTGT
>Ga0307435_1000158_pt1 | contig 29613 bp, 24 predicted proteins | sample SalMarWE160470MG_FD_202164 | JGI IMG/M metagenome (GOLD analysis project Ga0307435, IMG submission 202164) | Salt marsh sediment microbial communities from the Plum Island Ecosystem LTER, Massachusetts, United States - WE1604-70 | ecosystem: Environmental > Aquatic > Marine > Intertidal zone >... | reverse complement strand
AAAGAAGCAAAGAACTATATCGAGGAGATCCTCGCACAAGACCCCAACCACCTCGAGGCCTTAACCATCTATGCGAATATTCTGGAAAAAGAGGGGGACAAGAAGGCCCTGAGGGCCACCTATGAGAGGATACTGGCCCATGACAAGAAAAACACCACCATCCTCTTTAACCTTGGAGTCCTGGAGGCAGAAGCAGGCAACGCGGAGAAGAGCATCGCCCACTTCGAGAGGCTCCTCACGATCAACCCCAAGGACATAGAGGCCAGGGAGGAGCTCTTCGATGTGTGCAAGAGGTTCAATAAGGCTGATCTCGCCTATGCACAGGCCCTGGAGTTGATCAAATCAAGGCCGGAGAAGATCGCCCTTTACGGGTATGTCTTTGATTACCTCATGGCCCGTAAACTATTCGATGAAGCAGCCGGCTCCATGCGCAAGGGTGTTGAGGCGAATCCGAAGAACTACGAACTCCGTCAATACCTTATCCTGGCATACCTGAGCGCAAAGAAACCCGAGCTTGCGGAAACGGAGATGGAACAGGCCCTCGCCTTGCGACCTGAGGACACCAAGCTCCTCCACCAGCTGGCCACGCTCAAGGAGCGAAAAGGGGAGCCGGAGAAGGCCTTTGAGCTCTACAAGAAGATCATTAGAATCTCCCCGGACGATGAAAAGGCAGGCGAGGCATACCTCAGGCTCAGGCTGGAACTTCTCAGAAAGGGAAAACAGATACCTGAATGATGTCCTTGGAAACATCAGGAGAAGCCAAAGATCCTCCTCATCAAAGCCTTCTGAAAGATACTACCGAGGGCAATAAATAGTTTGCATCTAATAAAGTCACTTATGGTCATTGCGAGCGACTGAAGGGAGCGAAGCAATCTCATGGTTAAACTCATTTCAGAGATTGCTTCGTCGCTAACGCTCCTCGCAATGACAGTCATTATGCAATCTATTTTATGCTCCCCTTAGTATCTCCCTGTTCTTGAGCATTGAGTTTCGCAGAAGGCGCTTATGCTATCTTCTTCTCCCACGCAAGGGCCGTCTTGCAGATAAGGGCAAGATCGTCGCACTGCGGTCTCCAATGGAAATGCCCCAGGATCTTGGCGTTGTCTGCGATGAGGGTGGGAGGATCGCCAGCCCTTCTGGGCGCCTCTCTCACGGGAAAATCGACCCCGCTCACCTCCTTCATGGCATCGACTACCTCTCGCACCGAGTATCCCCGCCCATATCCGCAGTTAAAGACATCCGAGCCGCTGCCGTCGATTAAATACTCGAGGGCTGATAGGTGCGCGGCTGCAAGGTCCTCCACATGGATGTAATCCCTCACTCCCGTGCCATCAGGGGTGCTGTAATCCGTTCCATAGATCTCAAGATAGGGTACCTGCCCGATCACCGCCTGGGCAGCCCTCTTGATGAGGTGTGTGGCCTCGGGAAAATTCTGACCCAGTTTCCCATCGCGTGATGCCCCCGCCACGTTGAAATATCTCAGAATACCGTAATTGAAGGCCTCGTTCGATCGGGCCGTATCGATAAGCACGGCCTCGCTCATGAGCTTGCTCATGCCATAGGGATTGATGGGATGGGTCGGCGTCGTTTCCCTTACGGGTACCTCCTCCGGGATGCCGTATACGGCAGCCGTAGAGGAAAAAATGAAATGCCGAACGCCGTGTTGAACTGCGCACCTGATAAGCTCGATGGTGTTGATGGTGTTGTTTGCGTAGTACTTTAGGGGGTTCTCTACCGATTCGGGCACAATAATCGATGCAGCGAAGTGGAGAACCGCATCGAATCTCCTCTCCGAGAAGATCTCTGAGACGGCAAGAGTGTTCGAGAGGTCCTCCACGATCAAATCCCCGAAAAGAACCGCTTCCTTCACCCCTGTGGAGAGGTTGTCGATAACAGTTATCCGGTGGTTCGTGAGCTCTCCCAACTGCTTTACCACGTGACTTCCGATATACCCTGCCCCGCCGGTAACCAAAACTGAAGTCATAAGCCTTCTCCTCAATGTTCTTCTACCCGAACGTCCAATGCCTTTGTATCGATAGACCTCAAAATGGGCCTTATTCTAGTTCCCAACGCGGAAAAAGGCAATATGAGTTCTTCAAAGGATGACAAACTCGTAAAAAGTCCCAATTCCCCTCCCCTTGTGGGAGGGGATTAAGGGGAGGGGGAGGTAAGTAGTTGAAATGCTACCTTTTTCATCCTCACCCCAACCCTCTCCCATCGAGAGAGAGGGATTTTTTAGACTTTTTACGAGACCATCAAGGATGGGTTTGCTCAAAATTTTGATCATACCAAATTTCTTGACAATCACCTCATTTCCCTATAGTGAAAAAAAGGCCTGGATAAAAAGGAGTTTTATCAGCAGGGGCGTGACGTCATGGATAGAGATCAGACACCCTTTGAGATGTTCAAGGTTCCCAGAGCCTATATGAACGAGGAGGTGGGAACGGTGAGAGAGGTGAGGGGCGAAAAGGCCCTGGTTATTACGGACCGGCAAACCATGTGCGGTCAATGTGTGGCGAAGGGCTTCTGCGACATGCTCGGAGGGGGCAAGGAGATGATCGCCGAGGCGCTCAACCCCATCGGAGCAAAGCCAGGGGATACGGTACGGATCGGAATCCCTTCCGGCACCGTGGCCAAGGCCTCGTTCGTGGTCTACATGATTCCTGCCATCGGCCTCGCTGGAGGGGCGTTAGTGGGCTACTTTGCGGGAAAATCATCCGGTGCGGATTTCAACCTCACCACCCTCGTGGGATGTCTTGCAGGATTGGGAATATCGCTGATCGCGGTGAGGCTCTTGAGCAACCTCCTCGGAGAGAGGCCATCCTACCGGCCTGAGATAATCACAATCGTTCACGCCGAAGATAATTCCCTCGAGCAATACAGGCCCCTTAACGTATCTTAAAAGAGTTGGGAGCTTCATTTTTCCTTTATTTCCCTGATGAATCTCTCCGCGTCTTCAATGCCGGTTATTATTCGAATCCCCATACCTTGAAAGGCACTCAAATCAGCGCACGCAGTACTGCACCCTTCTACTGCCAAAAGGAGCTCAATGCCTTCATGTTCAGGTTCAACAAACTCTACCGTGCCCTGCAACCTTTCTTCTATATGCCGTACCAGGGCAACTCGATCGTATTCGGGGTTACACCCTCCACAATATTTGAGTCCTATCCTTATCTTCTAATCCCTATAGATCTTCAATGCCGCAGAGCCTCCTTGCCGCTCTCTGTTTCTCGTGCATGTTCACGCGCCGGGTAATCATAATCCTCTGCGCTTGAGGGGATCCGGCCCCATGCATTGATTCGGTCAAATAATTTGTTGCCGCAGTCCCCAGGGTAAGGTTTTCAATCAATCGTAGAATTCGCATCCGATATTCAGTGGGGATATCCGCCCTTCCTTTATAATATTTTTCCATCCATTTCCCAACCTCCTCGGATTTGAAGTCGTCCTCAGACGGCAGTGTTGCCAATAAACCACCCGCGATATCCTGTGCAAGCCGGGCTATCTCATAGGGAAAACGGGTCACATTTTGCTTGTGTACATTGGCAAGCAAGGTATTCACATAGTATGTTCCGCTCGGTTCCTTATGCCCTTCCGATGCGCAGGCTATAGCCCCGCAGTAGAGGGTTTCGTTCAGATGATTCATCTCAACAATCTTGTCTCTGATATGTGAGGCATTCTCCAGCCCGTTGTACTCCGCTGCAGTTTGTGCAGCACCTATGAGGACATCTCCCACCCCCACCTTACACGCATAACTCTGTCGGTGATAGGCGGCAAATTGCTCTACCAATTGCCTTGAAAAATCATATTCTTTGTACATAAAGACGCGTTCCCAGGGAACAAAAACATCGTCAAAGACAACCAATGCCTCATGCCCCCCGAAAAAGAGATTGCCCCTATCCATTGTCCCTTTCTCCAACTTTCTCGTATCGCAGGATTGACGTCCTATAATATAGGTTATTCCTTGAGTATCGCTGGGCACTGCAAAAGAGATGGCATACTCTTTGTCTTCCTCTCTCAAGGTAATGGTGGGCATAACAATTATTTCATGTGAGTTCACTGCCCCTGTCTGATGGGCCTTTGCCCCCCGGACTATGATCCCGTCTTTTTTTTCTTCTACTACGTGCATAAATAAATCCGGGTCTGTCTGCCTGTGCGGCGGCAAAGATCTATCCCCTTTGGTATCGGTCATTGCCCCACAGCACGTCAGGTCATTTTCCTGGACATATTCCAAATATTCCAGAAAACGCTTGTGGTATCCTGTGCCGTATTGTCTATCAAGATCAAAGGTCGTCATCTCTAAGGCATTGAGGGAATCCATTCCCACACATCTCTGAAAACAGCATCCTGTTTCACGACCAAGCAGTCTCCCCATCTTGCTCTTTTTCACCAGATCCGCAATGCTCTGGTGGATATGGGTAAAACGGTTAATCTTTGTACCGGTGAGGTGAGAGGTGGCAGTCATGATATCCTCATGCTCCGGACGGTGGGCCAGCTCGTAGGTCCTGGCAACCGCGTTCATGGACGGCCGGATGATGGGATCATCCACCACGTTTTCCATCCTCTTTCCAAACATATAAACCACCAGATTCAAGCGCCTGAGGCTTTCTTCATACTGTTGTCCATTCATCATAGTCATAAAATATCTCCCTTATCTCAATCTTGATAACCTCGTAAACACTCATGCCCGGTTCTTGGTCACCCCCACTCATGAAAACAGTCCCCTCTCCACCCTGCGGGGGGAGAGGGCAAGGGTGAGGGGGGCGTATTTTCACGGCAAAAAGTCTTTTAAACTGTCATTGCGAGGAGCGGAGCGACGAAGCAATCTTGTAAATTCAATAAGTTACATTAAATGAGATTGCTTCGCCTCGCTCGCAATGACACAGATGGCGACTTTTTACGAAACCATCAATCTTATTCTCCTTTTATCCTTTATTATCCTTTTCAACAGCATCGATCAGCAGCTCGAAGATATTCGGAACCGCGGAGATTACCCGGTTCCAGTTTGCTATCTGGGGAACCTCGAAGGGCGTTTCGAGATACTGTTGACCGGCGCTCACGATGCACCTCATGAATGCCTCTGCTTCGCTGCCCTCCTTGTGCCTGTCATAGGTCAGGCCATTGATCTCAGAGTCACACTCGTAGCGGGCAATGAGGTCCTGGGCGATCCTCAGGTAGCTTGCCCGTAAAGTCACAAATACCTCATTGCTGAAGGTATATCCCATGCTTGCCAGGGTCCTGAACACTGACTTGGCAATGTCCGTTCCCATCTTTAACAATCCCTTGTTGGGATCCTCGAGGGTCAAAGGCTGATGCTTGTGTTCGTAGTTATCGGAGAGGTCTACCTGACAGATCCTTCGGAGCGCACAATTCCTGTGGATCTCGGCCAGCACCCCAACCTCCAATCCCCAGTCTCCCGGAATCCTGATCATGTGTGCCACATCCACATCCATGGCGAATTCCCCAGCGAGGATATATCGGAAGCTGTCGAGGAAATCGAGGAACTGATTGGGGCCTAAGGTCTGCTTGAGTGCCCGTATCAACGGGGTTACAAAAACCCTGGTTACCCTGCCGTGCATCTGATTCGTAACCCTGCTGTAATACCCCTTGCAAAAGCCGAATCCCATGGTGGGGCTAGCAACGGGATAGCAGAGCCGCGCGAGCAGATCCCGATTGTAGGTAACGATATCGCAATCGTGTAGTGCGATGACCTGGCTATCCTCAAGGCCGAGTATATATCCATAGGCTGTCCATGCAGACCTCCCCTTGCCGTCATCACCCACGTTGATGCCCTTTTTCTCAAGCAGCTCGTAGATGCCTTCAATCCTCGGCCCGGTACACCAGATCAACTTCGGATGCTGAGGAAACGCGGAAAAGAACCGCTTCGCCTCCTTAAACTCCTCGGCATTTGCCCGTCCTATGGTGACAATGATATTCTTGAGGTAGGACACGTGCCGGAGCTCCTCTGCTATCTTCGGGAGGCCCGGCCCTTGAAGCTCGACGGGTATATAGGGAAGCACTAGGGAAATAGGCCTGTGCCTTGCGGCCTCTACCAGCTCAGCCTCTAGTTCCGCCAGATCTCTCTGCTTGAGCCGATGAAAGGTTGCGATCTCTCCATATTGAAAAAAATCAGACATCTCTTCTCTCCTTTCCTGCTGTTTTACAATACAAGCGGTTCAGAAGGCGAACTTAGGGTTATCAATCAATCTGTCTTGCGATGAGGCGATGGGATTATAATGGGTCATCACCCGGGGTCCAATCAAACTTGTACCCGGCCTTTTTATAATCCTCCAGGGCTCTTTCTTTCAGGAGCCTGTCTTTTGTCTTGTGTGAGTATGTATCGGCAAGCTCAGCGGCATGGCTGTAAAGACCTTCCCTCTCATACTCGGCTATCCTGTGCTCTGTAGCTGTATGCTCCGGAGATAAATCGACCATCGCGGCATGACACCAAGAGATAATCTTTTTAATCTCCCCTCCACAATTCGGACAGTGAGCAAGGGGATCTTCATCAATACCCTGGATATACTCAAAGCCTTCGCGGCACACGCTGCAGCCCTTTGAGGCTATCTTTGCCTGGTATTCATAAATGGGCATGAGCTCCATTTCCTCTTTGAATCACACTCTGTTATGTAGCACAAATTTGCTTCAGATACTACCCTTTACCCTAAAAACCCTTCAGGAACCGTCTCTCTTGCGTATACAGAGTCCATTTTCTCACTGGAACAGGTTGAACGAGTCCCGGTGCAGCGTGCTGAAATCGGGATTGACATTTCTTCCTCAGGGGGCTATATGTCCATCTCCTCTTACCTCAAATGCGCGGAAAGGTAAGAGCGGCCTAGGGGGTTTCTATTGACTTTGCCCCTATGGTACGGTACGTTAACATAGATTTATTTCGGTATCGTGGAGGTAAGCATGTATGGGATCATCCAAACTGGCGGCAAACAGTACAGGGTTGCGCCCGGCCAGGAAATAACAGTTGAAAAATTGGATGGGAATGTTGGCGATGAAGTGCACTTCGATGACGTATTGCTCGTTTCAAAAGATGATACGGTAGCGGTGGGAAGACCCGTTTTGAAAGACGCGAGGGTCGTAGCCAAGATCACCCGTCACAGCAGAGGGCCAAAGATCGTGGTATTTAAATATAAGAGGCGAAAGGGCTATCGAAAAAAACAGGGTCACAGACAGGATTACACCGGGGTCAAGATACTCACTATTGAGGCATAGATTCGTTTCTACTCAGGTAGATAGACTGAAGGTAAAAGGCTTTTAGGAATAAATCGATCGTTGCAAACTAAGTAACCTTCCGTCTTCAGCCTATTAGCCTGAAGAGCTAAAAATGAGAAACGAGCAAGAAGTGGAGATATAACAATGGCGCATAAAAAGGCAGGCGGCAGCTCAAGGAACGGCAGGGATAGCGCAGGCAGGAGATTAGGGGTAAAGAGGTTCGGAAGTCAACTCGTAAAAGCCGGATCAATCATCATCAGACAGAGGGGAACGAGCATCCATCCAGGGAATAATGTGGGTGTAGGTAAGGATTACACCATCTTTTCGAAAATCGATGGAGTCGTAACCTTTGAGCGATTGGGCAAGTATAAAAAACAGGTGAGCGTATACGCCCCTTAAGCACGAAATGCCCAGTGGGCTGCGCACAGTAAGCCGGACATTGTTCATAGAAAAAGAAATTCCAACACCCGCTGACTAAGCGTGATTCAACCAGTCACTTCAACGTCTATCGCGCAGGCCCGCCTGCCACCGCCATTACCTATATAACCTTTTTGCTATGTGTGTTCCCTGATATATGGTGCCCGATAAGGTAGCGGCGGGCAGGTCAACATCTGAAAAAAGCTGTAATTCAAGCAAATATATGAAATTCATCGACGAGGCCGAGATCACCGTACGATCCGGTGATGGAGGAGCCGGCTGCGTAAGTTTCCGAAGGGAAAAATATATACCCAAAGGTGGGCCTGATGGAGGGGATGGCGGAAAGGGAGGAGACGTCCTCGTCAAGGCAACGAGAAGGTTTTATTCCTTCTATGACCTCGGATCCAGGCGCTACTTCAAGGCCCAAAACGGGAAGCCGGGGAGCGGCAAGGATAGGTCTGGCAAAAATGGCCGAGATTCCCTGATTTCGGTCCCATTGGGAACAATGATAAAGGATATGGAGACCGGTGAACTCGTGGCCGACCTCGTGCTCGACAACCACGAGGTAGTACTGGTGGAAGGAGGAGCCGGTGGTAAGGGGAACAAGCACTTTGCCACTTCCACGAACAGGACTCCTCGATTTGCCCAGGAAGGCCGGAGAGGAAAAGAAAAAAGGCTCAAATTAGAGCTCAAGCTCATCGCCGATATAGGTATCATCGGGCTACCGAATGCGGGCAAATCTACCCTCCTGTCTTGTCTCTCCGGCGCGCATCCCAAGATAGCCACATACCCTTTTACTACCCTTACGCCTCATCTCGGGGTTATGATGTTCGATGACGATCAATCCCTCACCCTCGCCGACATACCTGGCCTTATAGAGGGCGCGGCCAGCGGAAAGGGGTTAGGGCACAAATTCCTCCAGCATATCGAGCGTACCACCATCCTGTTGCACGTGCTGGATATCCATCGCCCTCATCCCGGAGACATCCTCACGGATTTCTCTATGGTGCAGAAGGAACTCATGCTCTATCACCCGTCGCTGATCAACAAGGACCAGGTGATCGCGCTCAACAAAATCGACATTGCCCCTGTGAAGGGCAGGGATCTCGAGCAACTATGTCATATGTTCAAAAACAGTGGGCATGAGTGCCTGGCTATTTCCGCACTCACCGGAGAGGGAATCGGCGAGCTCAAGAACGCATTGCGTAAGAAGATCCTTTCACAGCCTTAATGGTGTGAACCGTGCCAAAGAGGATGAGCTATCAGGTCCGGTACGAGGGAACCTAAGTCCATCGATTTGTAAATACGATGACGTATTTACTCACTCAGGACTTAGTGCTGAGTAAGCACTTATGTTGAATTGATCAATAGTTATATGCCACTGTAATTGCGAATCGAAGCACTAAGCATCCAATAACCGAGAGGCATATGAACAATACGACCAATGGCCTATTCTAGAGAAGATATCCTCCATCCTGTCAAAAGGGTGGTTATCAAGATCGGCAGTGGTGCCCTGACCGTTAAAGATGGGCTGAACCTCGAGTTGATTCATGCCCTGAGCGAAGATATCTGTACCCTTATCACAAAAAGAGGGCTGGAAACCGTCCTGGTATCTTCAGGAGCCATTGCCTGCGGGATGAAGAAGATGGGACTCTCTCAGAGGCCGCAGTCCATATCGCAGCAACAGGCTGCTGCAGCAATAGGGCAGAGCAGTTTGATGCTGGCCTATGAGGAGAGCTTTCAGAGGCACGGACAGAAGGTGGCCCAGGTATTAGTTACGAGGGACGATCTGACAAACAGGAGAAGATATATCAATACAAGGAATACTATCTTTACCCTCCTTAATTGGAAGGTTATCCCGATCATAAACGAAAATGACACGGTGGTGACCGATGAGATCAAGTTTGGCGATAATGATAATCTCAGTGCGATGATAGCAAATCTCGTGGAATCTCACCTCGTGATCAACCTTACCAATACCGATGGCCTTTTCGATGATGATCCTCGATTGAATAAAGACTCCCGCCTGATTCCCGTCGTCGAAAAGGTCACCAGCAGCCTGGAGAAACGGGCCAGCTCCATTCCAGGTGATCTGGGAAAAGGCGGTATGGAAAGCAAGCTATTTGCTGCCAAGCATGCCGCGCTCCGGGGGATACCAACCATAATCGCTAATGGCTTAAAGGTGAATATCCTCAACGCAATCTTTGAAGGAAAGCACGAGGGGACCTTGTTCTTGCCCCAACCAATCCGAATGCAGAGCCGAAAACACTGGATTGCGTTTACGAAATCACCCAAAGGCAAGATAGTGGTAGATGAGGGCGCAGAGGATGCCTTATTACATAAGGGGAAAAGCCTTCTTCCCTCGGGTATTACATCTGTGTATGGACGGTTCAGCATCGGGAACTCAGTTACCGTTGTCAATAAGAAGGAAAAGGATATTGCGATCGGACTCGTCAACTATCAATCGATCGATGTGGAGAAGGTAAAGGGCCATAAGAGCTCGGAGATAGAACGCTTGTTGGGCTACAAACACGAGGATGAGATCATTCATAAGGATAATCTCGTGTTACTGGATGAGGAGCAGAGGAGCACACAGCATGGATCTCCATGAAATGGTGAAAACAATTGCCAGAGACGCCAAGCATTCCGCCGGGCAATTGCGATCTGTGAAAAGCACTGAAAAGGACGCCGCCATAGAGCTCATGGCAGCACATATCCTTTCCAGAACAGATGAGATTATCGCCGAAAACCAAAAAGACGTTGCCTTTGCCAAGGAAAAGGGGCTGAGCACGGCAATGATCGATCGATTAACCCTCATTGAGGAAAGAATCGCGTCGATGGCTGCCGGATTGCGTGAAGTGGCCAAGCTTCCTGATCCAGTGGGAGAGGTATTGGGGATGTGGAGTAGGCCTAATGGCCTTCGTGTTGGACGAATCAGGATACCTCTGGGGGTCATAGGATTTATTTATGAATCCAGGCCTAATGTGACCGTTGATGCAGCTTCACTTTGTCTAAAATCGGGCAACGCGGTCCTGCTAAGGGGTGGCTCCGAGGCCATTCATTCCAACCTGATCTTAACCAACATCTTGTCCCAGGCCATGCTGGAAGCTGATCTACCAGAGAAAGCGATCCAATTAATTCCCTCCACGGAGCACGAGGCCGTCCGTGTCCTTCTATCTATGGATGAATATGTGGATATGATTATTCCCAGGGGCGGCGAAGAACTCATAGGTTTTGTTTCGGAGCATTCAAGGATCCCCGTCCTGAAACACTTTAAGGGTGTCTGTCATGTTTACGTGGATGAATTTGCAGATATAGAGATGGCCCAAGAGATATGCTTTAATGCAAAAGTACAAAGGCCCGGTGTCTGCAATGCCATGGAAACGATGCTGGTACACAAAAAGGTTGCTCCCTCTTTTCTGCCGCGTATGGTAGAGGCATTTACGAAGGCTGGGGTTGAAATAAGGGCCTGTGAGAAATCTCTCACGATAGTTCCTGGCCTGAACCTGGCTGATGAGATGGACTGGCCGGCCGAATTCCTGGATCTGATCCTCGCGGTCAAGATTGTCGAGGACATGGATGAGGCCCTGAATCATATTGAACAATATGGCTCACATCATACTGAGGCAATCGTTACCAATGACTACCAGAGATCTCAAGAATTCCTTGACAAGGCAGATGCATCCGTGGTGTTGGTAAATGCATCCACACGATTTAACGATGGCTTTGAGCTTGGATTAGGTGCAGAGATCGGCATCAGTACCTCTAAGGTGCATGCCTATGGGCCCATGGGCCTGAAAGAGCTGACAAGCTCAAAGTTCATCGTGTTTGGATCCGGACAGGTAAGGACGTGAAGGTAGGTATACTGGGAGGCACCTTTAATCCAATTCATGTGGGCCACTTGAGGGCCGCTGAGGAGATAGGTGAGGATCTGGCCCTCGAAAAGGTATACCTCATACCCTCGGGGATGCCGCCGCATAAAACGCAGGCCCCAATCGCCGATTTTGCTCATCGCCTCGAGATGGTGAGGTTGGCCAGCGCACTCTCGCCTTTGCTCGAGGTCTGGGACATTGAGGGCAAAAGAGGGGGGGTTTCCTATTCCATTGAAACACTCAGGTCTTTTCACTCCTTCTTTGGCCCAGGCCTTGAGCTTTTCTTTATCATTGGGACCGACGCCTTTCTGGAGATACGGACATGGAAGGAGTACCGAAACCTCTTCACATACGCATCATTTGTAGTGATTAACCGGCCGGGGCACACAACCGGGATGTTTACGGCCTTTCTCGACTCCCTCGATGCCGGCTTTCAGTGGGATTCGAAAGGGGAATGCTTCCGCCATCCCTCGGGAACGATAGTATTGCGGAAGGATATCACGCTGATGGATATCTCGGCGAGTACCATCAGGGAAAAGGTGACGAAAGGGAAATCGATACGATTTTTGGTCCCGGAGGCTGTAAGGGAATACATAGAAAAGACAGGTGTATATAGATCACATGAATCCACTCGATAAGGCCCGTGTCTGCCTGAAGATAATCCTCGAGAGGAAGGCTGTTGGCCCCGTCCTTTTCGAGGTCGGGAAGCTTACCTCCATTGCCGATTACTTCCTCATCGCGAGCGGTAAATCCAGCAGGCAGGTACAGGCCATCTCTCAACACCTCCGAAGGAGGATGAAGGACGAGGGATTCACCCTCTTCGGCATAGAGGGAGAAAGGGACGGCCACTGGGTGCTCTTGGATTATGGGGATCTCGTAGTTCACCTCTTCTACGAGCCGGTACGAGAATTCTATGATCTGGAGGGGTTGTGGATCGAGGCCCCCAGGATAGAGGTAGAGACCCACGGTGATGACGTTCAAAGATAAACTGCTCCTCATTCTTACCGCGGTATTCCTCATAGGAAACCTTTGGTTAGCAGCCCCGCTCGGCGCATCCCTGACCCCTGGTGAAGAAATCGTGCTCGGCGATCAGTTTCTTTCGCATATAAAGTCCCAGTACGAGCTCGCCGGTTATCCCTACCTCGTCCAGTATATCAATGAACTCGGCACCCATATCGGTCGTCACATTGAGGTGCCGTATTTTTCTCTCAGCTTTTACATGGTAAAGGAACACATTATCAATGCGTTTGCAGCCCCTGGGGGCCATATATTCCTCTTCTCTGATCTCGTGCTCATGCTCGATAGCGTGGATGAGTTGGCCTGCATACTGGCACACGAACTCGGGCACGTGAGTGCCCGTCACTTGGCCGCTCGGATAGAACGATCCAAGAAGATCGGCATGGCCACCATGGCCGGCGTCCTGGCAGGGATCCTCGTCGGCGGCAAGGCAGCGGGGCCTCTGGTGACCGGCTCCATTGCCTCGGCCGCTCAGGCGGAGCTCGGTTACAGCCGTGAGGATGAGAGGCAAGCAGATCAGATCGGCTTCAAGCTTGCCGATATCTCAGGCTTTGATCCCGGTGGAATGGTAACGGTGCTCAAAAAGATCCAGAGGGCACACTGGTATGGTGGAGATGCGATTCCCTCTTATCTCCAGACACACCCGGGAGCGCCAGAGAGGATGGCCAATATAGAGGCCATGCTCCAGGGCTACGAAAAGAAACTCGATTCCGATAAGGCGAAACAGCTGCGTTCCCGGTTTCCGCTCTTTCATACCATGGTAACGGCGCTCTGCATGGAACCGGCAGATGCAAAGATGGAGTTTGTCAAAAGACTCCGCATAGATCCCAAATCCCCCCTTGTCCTTTATGGACTCGGGCTTGTCCTGGAACGAGAGGGGAAGATCACCGAGGCCATCGATTCATTTCGCCAAGCGCTAGCAGAGAGACCCGAGTTCATCGAGGCGATGTTCTCCATGGGATATGCCTATATCAACAACGGGCACTATGAAGAGTCCCTCTCCATCGTGGAAAAGGCCCTTGCACTGGCCCCTCGAGATAAGGAGATCTTATACCTTTACGCCCTGTCCCTTCAGAAGCTGGAGCGCCATGACAAGGCTGCGAATATCTATGAACGGCTTACCTTTCTTCCCCCGGTCAACGACATGGTTTATTACAATCTTGGTCTGGTCTATGGGCGGCAGGGCAACCTGGCCTACGCTCACTACAACCTGGGGATCTATTTCAAAAGACTCAGGAAAACAACCGAGGCCCTCTTTCATTTCAGAAAGGCGGAGGAGCTTGCAGCCGATAACCCTGCTTTAAAAGAGAAGATACGAAACGCTTTACAGGATCTCGGCTGACTTATTCTTCGATATTCTGCGGAAGCCGGCAAATCGTAAGCAGGAGAGAAGAATATTGACACCAGTCTATTCATGTCGTAAGAGAACACCATCATTTTAAGGGGTAAACCTAATACGGAGGAGAAAAGGATATGGCACTCATGACACCGGAACAGTTTGAAGAGAGCTTAAAAACGGTAAAGCCACGGGTCTTCATGAACGGCAAACTGGTCAAAGATATCCTTACCAACAAGAACACGAGGACCGTAGTAGAGGCCAACAAGGCAAGCTATGAATGGGCCCTTGATCCGCAATACAAGGATATTATGACCTGCTACTCGCCGCTCATAAACGATACGGTGAACAGATACACGCACGTGAGCAGAAGCGTGGATGAGCTTATTGCAAAGGCCGAGGCAGGCACCTTTACCGCTGAAATGCTGGGAACCTGCATCTACCGGTGCGTGGGATATGACTCCTTTCACTCCCTCTATGCAACTACCTGGGAGATGGATAGGGAACTGGGCACCGAGTATCATCCCAGGTTCCTTGAATACCTCAAGATGGTGCAAAGGGAGGACCTCTCCGTTGCCGGGGCGCTCACAGAGTCAAGGGGAAGCAGAAAGGAGAAAACCCGTGAATGGCCGGATCCATATCTCTCCCTAAAGATTGTTGAGAAGAATAAAGACGGGATCGTGGTGAAGGGGGCAAAGATAAACATCAGCGGTGCATTCGGAAGCCACTATATCAATGTATTGCCCCAGGCGGCTCACTACAAAGGGGAGGAAGACTACGCCGTTGCGTTTGCCACGCCGGTCGACGCTAAAGGCATCACCTACATATGCCAATACACCCCCTCCTCAGCAGAAAGAGACCAGGCAGATGATATGGAAGAGCTTGGCAATCCCCTTTACGGGCAACGGGAAACCTCGATGGTTGTCTTTGACAATGTGTTTGTTCCCTGGGAGCGGGTATTTCACTGTGGAGAGTACCAATACTCCGGGAAGTTTGTCACCCGATTCTCCAGGACCCACCGTATGACCTGCGGCGGAACCTGCAAGGTGGGATTCATGAACCAGATAATCGGGGCATGCAGGCTTATCCAGGAATACAAGGGTTTGGAGAAGGCTTCGCATATCAATGACGAGTTGATGGAGATGGTGGTTTTGAGGGAAACATGCAGGGCCTGTGGCATGGCAGCGGCCCAGAAAGGCGCCGAGGAGCCGGAAGGATCAGGCGTATATCTGCCGGATGAACTGATGGGCAATGTGTCGAAGTTAACGGTGGCCCCTGCGTTCTGGCGGATCATGGCTCTTGCGGGCGATATCGGCGGGGGATTAATTGTTACCCTCCCGTCTCTCAAAGAACTCAAAAATCCCGAGGTGCAAGACTACGTGAAGGAATATCTCAAATTCGGTTCAGATACCTCGGCGGAAAATGTCATGAAGGTTACGAAACTCTTGCAAAACTGGACAGCAGGACTCCACGGTGTGGGAACCTGGCATGGAGCCGGCCCGCTTATGGCCCAGAAGATCATGCTCCAGCGGGTCATCGACTACGAGCATGACAAGTGGATTGTAAAAAGAACATTGAACATAAAGGATTAAGCTGACAGATGTCGTGCCCTGTGAAACCTCACGGCCGTGAGACGTGCTTACAGCTTCGCTATTTCTGATTGAGAACCTTAGTGGAGACGATCCCTTTGAGATGAGGAAATGCATCTTTCATGTGAGGGATCTGCAGGGCCTCCACGAACTGCTGTTGAAAATCTTTCTCCACCGTAAGTTCAAGGTACTGGACATTTCTCGATACCCAGTCCGCCTCCTGCCTCTTCTTCCGATTGAGGAGTGCCGCTCTGGCCCCGTCGCCTGCGGCGTTTCCCACGGATACGATGCGTTCGATCTCGCAGTCAGGAAAAAGCCCCATGATCAGCGCCTTTTCTGGGTCCACGTGGTTGCCAAAGGCCCCTGCGATCTTTACCACATCCACCCTATCGATCCCCATTCGCCGCATCATCAGCTTGCAGCCGCTGTAAACCGCCCCCTTGGCGAGCTGGATCTGGCGGATGTCCTTCTGGGTGATCACGATGTCCCTCCCGATGCTCGTCTCCTCGGCCCAGGCAATGACGAACTCCGGCTGGTTCTTCTCACTGTTCTTTCGGTAGCGATTCGATGTCTGTCGTGGGTTGAATCGCCCGCTCTTCACTATCACCCCTGTGCGGTAAAGCTCTGCGAGCACGTCGAGGATCCCGGAGCCGCAGATCCCCTTGGCCTGCATCTCATCCGGCTTTGAATACCTCTTCCAGGCATCCCTGCCGATCACCTTGTAGTCCACCTCGTGGGTGTTGCTATCAATGGTGATACGCTCGATCGCCCCCGGCGCAGCCCTCATGCCGAAGGTAATCTGCGCTCCCTCGAAGGCAGGGCCGGTGGCGCAGGATGAGGAGATGAGCTTTTCCTTATTGCCCAGCACGAGCTCTCCGTTGGTGCCGATATCGATGATGAGCTGCATCTCTTCTGTCTTATAGGGTTCCTCGGCGATGAGTACCCCCACATTGTCGGCCCCCACAAAGCCAGCCTCATTGGGCAGCACGTATACGTATGCAGACTCATTGATGGCGATCCCTATATCTCGCGCCTTGATATCCATGCTCTTATGAACAACCGGGGGGAAGGGAGCAGTTCCCATATACTCAGGGTTGAGCTTGAGCAGGATGTGGTGCATGGTAGTGTTGCCCACGATAGTCATGTCCATGATATCGGTGGGCGTAAGACAGGGGTAGCCGTCGTAGTCCATGCGTTTGTCTTTCTCCTTAGGAGGATGCGTGCTCTCGCATGCCCGGGCTACCAGGCTATTGATCGCTTCGATAATATCAGCATTCATCTTTTGGAGGCCATCCTTGTTCGACACGTGATAGCTGATGCGGCTCATCACGTCCTCGCCGTACTTGCACTGGGGGTTCATCATGGATACGGTTTCGACTACCTCCATGGTGGCTAGGCTACAGAGGTAGGCTGCCATGGTGGTGGTTCCTACATCAATCGCTATCCCGTAAGAATTCGTGTTCTCTCCCGGCAGAATCCGGATAATCTCCTCGTCCATCCATACGGCCGCCGTAACCTTCCCCTCTATCTCCCGCAGCCGATCAGGAAGAGAAATCAAACAGCGGTAATCGATATCCAGACCGTTAAGCCCGTGTTTTGCGCTGAGCTCTTCAAGCAAGCGTTCCAGATCGCCGGTGGGCTTCTCAAGGGTGGGCTTCGGTACTTCTATATAATAGTGTTTCACGGCTGGATCCCATTCGATAGGGATATCCCTCGCAGCCTTGCTCACTACCTGCTTGCCGGCCCTCGACTCCTCGGGCACAAAGACCAGGAGATCCCCCTCAACCTGGGCACAGCACCCCAGCCGATAGCCCTCCTCGCGTTGGGTAGGGCTGATGAACTTCCCTTCCTCTTCCTGCCACGCACCCGCATGACTTTTTCTGGAATCGATGCCGTACTTCTCGAAGTACCCTTCCTCGATCCTTACCTTGCACTTGCCGCAGATCCTCCTCCCGCCACACAAGGTCTCGATATCAACGCCCAGTTGCCGGGATGCCTCAAGGATGCTGATACCCTTTGCAACCTCCCCTCTCCTACCTGATGGCTGAAAGATGACCCGTGCCTTCTCGCTCATTCAGTGCCTCCTCCATGAATCATTGTTTCCAAGGCGCAGTTACCACAATTTTTATATTTTTCATCGTGAAAAGCAGACCTCGATTTGCGCCTTATCTCCCGTAGCCTTCTGATTATCTTTTTGATCGAATACCAGTACAGCAGTATCCCGATTCCCTTATGTATGGTGGTAGCCGGTAGCCTAAAACTCTATCCCCCGCCTGGCCTTTATCCCCCTGTTGAACGGGTGCTTGATCTCCCTCATCTCAAACACAGCAGATGCGTGTTCCCTTATCGCCGGGTCGGCATTTCGACCGCTCAGGATCAGATGCAGGTTGGTTGGTTTTAAGAACATCATCTCCCTCACCCTCTCGGGGTGGACAAGGCCCAGATGGGTCGCGATATTGATCTCATCCAAGACGATAAGGCGGTAGTTACGGGAGAATATCTCCCTTGAGCACTCTTCCCAAGCTTCTCTCGCGGCCGTCATATGCCTCTTCGAGGGCTTAGACGGTCCAAAGATAAACCCCGCGCCCATAGTCTTTATCTCCAGGTTCGGGAACCTTTCAATGGCCAATACCTCTCCATATGGCTGGGGGGATTTGATGAACTGGAGTATGCTTGCAGGCAACCCACTTGCGGCAAAGAGCATGGCCCTTCCCAGACAATAGGTGGTCTTTCCCTTGCCATCTCCGGTAACAACCCCGGTGCATCCCTCTTGATTAGTGCCGTCTATGGTCCATGACCCCTTTTCCCTCTTGTGTTCAACCATCTCTGTTACCAGATCGGCCTGCTCAATAATCTCTTCCGGAGCATTCCTGCCTGTCAAGACAATCTCCACGCCATTCGGTCTTCTCCTTATGATCTCGGCCATAGTGTCCACTGGCAGCATACCCCTATCGAGGATATGGTTTGCTTCCTCCAGGATAACAATATCAAAGCCGCCGCCCTCTATTACCTCCTGAATACGCTCGAGACCGGCCTGAATGGTGCCGGCATCCTTTTTTAACGGCCCGCCTGGAGATCCCCCTGACAAGGCAGCCCGTTCAACCACCACGGTGGGCTTGAGGTATGACAGTGCCCTATCCTCTATACCGATAAACGGGTGGACAGAAAGCCCCATGACACACGTGCGAAGCCCTTGCCCTGCGGCCCTGAGGCAAAGTCCCAGGTGTGCGAGGTTCATCTGTTCGCCCTTACCCGTGTAAATCTGTACCAATCCCTGCTCAAGCATCGCTTCCCCCATACCTTTGCTTTCCTGGTGCCGTGCAGCTGCCCGCTGACCGTTCAGGTTGTCCTTATAACACTTTCTGTATTGCCATACAAATCTTTGCATTCCTGGATTGACATGATTCTTGTAATCGGTTAGAAACGGTGACTATCAGAGGGGGTTAGGCTTATCCAATGGGAAATACGGGTGAGACAAGAACGAAGGACGGCCTCGGCTTGATTCACATCTATACCGGACGAGGAAAAGGAAAGACCACCGCATCCCTTGGTCTCGCCATGAGGGCGGTTGGGCACAGCCTCAAGGTCGCCATGGTTCACTTCATGAAGATATGGGATTACGGAGAGGTAAAGAGCCTGAACAAACTCGGGATAGATCTTTTTCGCTACGGGACAACGGAGCTCATCGACCCGAATAACCCATCGCCTGTTGATTTCGAAGAGGCCGACAAGGCCATATCAAAGGCCGAAGAGCTTATCCAAGAGGGTGCGTACAATATCGTTATCCTGGACGAGATCACCCTTGCCGTGGACTTCAATCTCATACCGCTGAAAAGGGTGATTGACCTTTTAGATAAGAAACCTGATAATCTCGAACTCGTGCTCACCGGACGAAACTGCCCTTGGGAACTCATAAAGAGGGCTGACCTCGTCTCGGTCATCGACGAGATCAAGCATCCCTTTCAGAAGGGCATTAAGGCCAGGAAGGGAATCGAGTTTTAAGAAAAGGAGTCACAGCTCATGTTCATGACCATGATGCGGAGTCACAGCAAATCCATCCTGATAAAAATACTTATCGGCCTCATCGGCGTTGTCTTCGTGTTCTGGGGTATCTACTCGATCAGGGATAGGCCCGGCTCCAAGATCGCGTATGTCAACGGCGATCTGATAAGCGGGATGGAATATCACGCAACCTATCGCGATATGTTGTTAGCCTTGCAGCGACAGTACAAGGACTACTGGAATGAGGAGCTCATCGAGATATTTAAACTCAAGCAAAAGGCCCTGGAGAGCCTGATAGACAAGAGGCTCATAAGCCAAGAGGCAGGCAGGCTCGGCCTCAAGGTTACCGATGTTGAGATCGCCGATGCCATCTATGCCTATCCAGCCTTTCAGGTGAATGGCGTGTTCGACGAGAACCAGTATCGATCCCTCCTGAACTATAACCGGATGGAGCCGGCAGACTTTGAGGCGGGAATCGGTTCTGAGCTGCTGGGGGAGAAGATAAGGCACTTCATCAAATCCTTTTTGCTTGTCACCGATAATGAGATCATCGACTACTATACCTTTCAAAACGAAAAGATAAACCTTGGTTTTGTGGCCTTCAAGCCAGAGGATTTCAAGGCTGAAGTAAAGGCCACCCAGACGGACATGGGGGCGTACTTTGAGAAGCACAAGGAGGCGTACCGGATACCGGCCCAGGTTAAAATCGACTATATCTGCCTTGACCCATCGGATTTCAAGGACAAGGTGAGTGTTACCGAGGGAGAGATTGCGGATTACTATGAATATAATCCCGAGCGCTTCAAGGAACACAGACAGGTCAAGGCTCGTCACATCCTGTTCAGTGTGCCTCCCGAAGCATCAAAGGAAGCCGAGGCGGAAATTCAGGACAAGGCGCTCGATATACTCAAGAGAGCGCAACACGGGGAGGACTTCTCAGAGCTCGCCAAGAAATACTCTCAGGACACCTCGAATGCATCAACGGGAGGGGACCTCGGCTATTTCAAAAAAGATCAAATGGTAAAGCCCTTTGAAGAGCTCGCCTTCTCGCTAAAAAAAGGAGAGGTAGGCGGCCCTGTGAGAACACAGTTCGGTTGGCACCTGGTCAAGGTAGATGACATCAAAGAGGAGAAGGTAAAAGCCCTTAACGAGGTTCGTGAACAAATAGAGACCGCCGTAAAAGAGGATATTGCCCGTGATATGGCCCATGAAAGGGCCCTCGTTTTGATGGACCAGATGCCCTATAATGTTGACCTGTCCTCCTATGCTGCCCAACGCGGGCTCACCATAAAGAAGAGCGGTTTTTTCGTTAAGAGGGGAGATATACCGGGCTTCGGAACGGATGAGAAGCTGAAGCAGGCTATCTATTCTCTGGATGAGGGAGAGGTAAGCGAGATACTGGAACATGAAGGCAAATACTACATCTTCCAGGTGACCGGCACCAAGGATTCGTCTATCCCTGCTATGAGTGAGGTAGCCGACCAGCTGAGAAAGGATGTGGAAGCTCATTTGAGCCTTGATGCTGCGAGCAAGACCGCGGAAAAATACCTTGAGGAACTAAAGGGAGGGGCTGATTGGCAGAAGCTCGCTACAAGGAAAAACACGATCACAAAGGAGACGGGTCTCTTTAGCAGGGGAGGCAATATACCCAACATAGGCTCTGCACCATCAGTATCAGAGGCTGCCTTTCTCCTTTCAGATCAGACGAGGTATCCGGATCAACCTTTCACGGTACACAACAAGGTGTATGTCATCCGATGGCTTGGCAAAAAGGGCATCAAAGAGGATCTGTTCGATAAGGAAAAGGATAACTTCGCGCAGATGCTCTCCCTATCAAAAGAACGAATGGCATCGGAACGATGGCTCCAGACCCTTAGAGACAAGGCATCGATAAAGATGGTAACCCCCTTGAGCGAGCTATAGGGCACCGGCCACACACTCAACACTCAATCCTTCGTCTTATCTATGCCGACTTTATCCATTTGTTACGGGTCGGTTTGAGGCGAAGCTTCGTTAGATCTCACCGATACATGGGGAGCCAGGGCCGATTCTTTTGGCCTATTCCCATCTAATAATGACCGCCTCTGTTCACAAAAGCATACATTTCCTGAATTCACCTTTGCCTGTATTCCTTGATAAAATATATAACCCATTGATACGTAAAGGAAAATACGTAACTCTACGCAGCCTGGAATACTTATTGCTAATTTTTGAGTTATCCGCATTGCTTCACGTGCAATGAGAAGAGGAAACCAAAGATATATGGATGTGGGGGAAAGATGATACCATTATTACGCATCTTGATGGTAAGCGGGTGCAGCATACTCATCAGCTGCCAGGTCACCACTCAAGTCACCTGGTTCACGTACCATATAGGTGCAGCGATAGGTATAGGTGTAAGCCGAATGTTCCTCGGTTTCTGGAATAAAAGAAATAGAAGAGATGTAAAGTTGACAGACATCAGAAGATATATCTAGCGGGGGACATCCTGGTTCTTGGCAAAACCGGTCTATCTGAGATTCTCGACAAGCTCCAAACGAGCCTTGCCTTTTCTATGATTGCACCCACACCGAGGATTGAGACATGACCAGGCTTTATATCCTAAACGGACCTGATATGGGCCGCTCTTATAAGCTACCGGATGGCCCTACCTATCTTGGACGCTCAATCGACAATGACATTCGAATCGAGGACAAGACGGTGTCTCGAAGGCATCTGAGGATCGTCAAGAAGGGATCAAGCTATGTCCTCATGGACTTGAAGAGCCGCAGCGGAACCTTTTATAACGGTACCTATCTTTCATCTGGTGTTGACCACGAGGTTAAAGAAGCGGTGCCCATAGCGATCGGCATGAGCGTGATTTGTATTGGTAGAGGACCCGGAGAGGAAATCGCGCCTTTTCTTGACTCCGTTGAGCTTATCCGGGAATCAGGCGACCAAAGCGGAATATTCGAAGTACACAGGGAAAGAACGAACCAAAAAAAATTAGAATTATTCTACCGAGTTGCAGCGACCCTGTCAAAACACTCACCGCTCGGCGAGGTTTTAAAGGAAATACTCGATCACACCCTTGAGCTTCTGAGCAGGATTGACAGGGGGGCCTTTATCCTGGTTGATCCCGATACTGAGATGACTACAGAGGTGATATCCAAAGCCTATGATCAGAGCGATGCGAGGACCCCCCTGTACTGCGGGGATGTGGTGGAGCGGGTCATCAAAAACAGAAGGCCTATGGTGGTTTCTAACGCCCAGAGTCTTCAGGAAGATGCGCTCGCCGATACCCTAAAGACCCTGAACATAGAGTCCGTGATATGTCTGCCTCTCATCAGTGGCTTCCACACCATGGGCGCCATGTATTTCGATTCACGAAGGAGACTTTACGGATTCAGCAGGGAGGATGTGCTCTTATTCAAAGACCTGAGCCGGCGAATCGTCGGCACACTTGAGAAAGCCCGCCTCGCTTCCGATCAAAAAGCATGATGCATCCTTGTCAATGCCGCGGATAGTTCCTTGATAGAGACCAAATGCCTGTGAGCTTCCCATACCCTTGTTAAAGGCCGTCATGTTTGCATCCATATCGGTGTGGGTCCTGTGGTAGCATCGGTAGCAACTGCCCAGCATGGTTCTTATAATTCCCTTGGAGGGATACGCCCGTCATTCATGAAGCTCCGATCGCCGAGAGATCTCAAAAGTTGTATGGAGCGCACCACCTCAAAACCGAGGACTACCCCATAACCTCGATATTCTGAGAGCTGCAAGCACCATTGCCATAATGCCACATAAGACCAGCACGGTAAAGCCAAGGCTCCAATCCCACCACACGGGCGCATTCAGCAGGACCAGGTATCCAGCGATCACGGGCAACGCAAAGACATTCATCACCCCTACTTCCACGGCAGCCGGGGTTTTGAATTCCGGATCCGCTATCCTGACCAGCAAAAGCCCGCAGGATACCGTCCCAGTCACGGTTCCGTAGATAGCCGCAATTCTCTCGAGATTATAGGACCAAAGCCTCCTTCCTAGATACACCACCACCACGGTGGTCAGAATGCCATTCACAAAGGAAATCACCATGATCGGAACCAGGAATCTCCCCACGATCATCAGCTGGATCGCGGCCACCGTGGACACGATCAAGAAATCCACCGACCATCCGGTGATCCTCCTCTGGATGCCCGGATCGATCATGTGGTCCATACCGAGCTTCCCTATGAGCCACCTGATGATAAGCGCAACGGCCAATCCAAAGAAAAAGAAAAACCCCCATGAGATATTCGCGGCATCGGCAGGAAGCACCTTCCCCAACAAGATCAAGGCAGCGTAAGTGAGCACATATACAAGCCCCACCAGCGCCGTCTGGAAAGCGAGGCTTTCGATATTGCCCGAATGCATTCTCAGCTCACCGGCCGGCTCTGCCTTTCTCCCCTTTTTCACGATGCCCTTCATGAGATCCTCGGGTAATGTCACAGGTCCTTGAGATGAATACCCCTTTCTGATTCCCCAGTTCACGAGCGGAACCCCCACGAAGAAGGCAAAGAAAAATCCTATGGTCGCGAAGCTCAGGCCGATGGTAGCGGCATGTTCAAAACCAAAGCCCTCCCAGACCTTTCCGACTGACAGCGCCTGGCCCGGGCCTTCGTTGAAGCCCAGTGCGGAGAGGAAACCGAAGGTCGGGAAGAGCCGGATGCCAAAAACGGGGAACAGCAATATGAGCAGGCCGCCGACAACCGCCTGGAGGGGAAAGGTGACGCCCTCCACAAGGGCCATCCAGGCAGGACCTTTGATCATGCTTCGGCCTCGTCTCGATGAATCTCCCTCAGGTTCGCTTCCGCGCGTGAGCCCTATGGAGATAAAGGAAATGTTAAACAGGTGATAGGCAAAGGTCTCGAAATCTGATGCCGGGATCTTGATGAGGCCGGAGTTCACGAGGATCATGCCAACGAAACCTCCTATGAGGCAGCTGGGGAAGAGAAATCGCTGCAGCAAGGATACCCTGGCCCGCAGCAAAACGCCGGTCAGAAGCATGATAGACAGAAATCCAAAAAGGAGCAGCGGTTTAAAGGAAAAAGGTATCTCCATAGCAATGCCTCCCTGAATCTTTATCACATGGACGTGTTATCACAGCCCATGCGATGGCTTGTAGCCTTACATATGAGTAAATACACCCTGAGCTAAGGACAGACCTTGATGTCTTTTCAATAACGAAACAGCTCATTGGTGAACTCGATCAAAAGGCGCTCGCGCAGCTCTACAGGAAGGGCGTTAAGGACCTCGTTGATCTCCGCCATGCGCTTGGGCAATGAAGTGCCATGGATACCAGCCATCTCAAGCATCCGCGAAAAGGCCGCATCGTCGAGCTTCGACGGATCTATGGACGACAAGAGCTCCGTTACCCCTGCGGCTATCTCCCCGGAGCTCATGGTCCTCGCGGCACCCACAGAAGCCTTGAGATCATCCAGGAAGTCATCGACACGATTTACATTCGATGCATTAATGGATAGGTGTATATTTTCCTGTGAGTTGCCAAAGGCAAGAGCAGGCTGTACGTACCAGCCCCGTTCGTTCATCTCATCGATGATGTGAAACACATTGACGGTATCTGAGGTAAAGGCCAGCAAGCACATCTCCGGCTCCGCCACAAGGCGGAGGCCAGCAATCCGCTTTATTCCCTCCGCAATCCTTCTCGTGGCATCAAGCTTTTTTCGGGCAAGCTCCAGGTATCCCTCATCGCCGATATAGTTCAGCACCGCCCATGCAGCGGCCATGGGCCCGCCTGACTTGGTGCTCTGGATCGTATTGTTGACCATGGTATACCCGATCCACCGAGAACAGGCGAATATCTGATGCCCCCGCAGTTCTTTCGATCGATAGAGCACTACCGAGGCGCCTTTGGGCGTATAGGCATACTTATGGAGGTCCATTGATAGAGAGGTGACACCCGGGACTCTGAAGTCAAAATCGGGCACTGGTGCCCCCAGCCTGCGGAGATAGGGAAGAATGAATCCACCCATGCAGGCATCCACATGGAGCAGTATGCCGTGATCACCTGCGAGGCGCCCGAGATCCCCTATTGGATCGATCACACCGAGCGCATAGGAAGGCGCCGATCCAACCAGAAGGATCGTGTTCGGTGTAATGGCATCTCGGACCGCGCCGGCATCCACCTTGAAGGTCCGCGGGTCAACGGGGACCTGAACCACCTTGACCCTGAGATAGTGGCCCGCCTTGTGAAAGGCGGCGTGAGCGCTGGCAGGAAGAATCATCTCGGGCTCAGCTATCTCCGGGCGGCGTTCACGGGAATAGTCACGTGCTGCCTTTACGGCAAGGATAATGCTCTCCGTGCCGCCGCTGGTGAAGCTTCCCACGACAGTATTATCCCCGCCCAGGTGTTCCGCAGCCATGGCCACTATTTCATTTTCCAGGCGCAAGAGGCTCGGAAATACCGTGAAATCAAGGGCGTTTTCGCTCATAAAGAGGTTGTACGCCTGCTTGCCAATCTCAATAACCTCCTGGCCAGGATCGAACACATACCCAAAGGCCCTCCCGGAACGCCAGTTAAAATCATCGGAACGGAACTCCTCCAGCCTTTGAAACAGTGCATCCCTGGGAATGCCTTTCCTGGGAATTCTCATGGTTCATTCCTCCTTGAGATAACGGGTTCCTAAACGGTAAGGCATCTTGTAAAGTGTTTCATAAAAAGCCATATATATTTATAAGGCGTGCATTGCCCCTACGGGCCATCGACTGAAAGGTTATGTCTGACGCAAGAATCGCTCAACCTCTGCAAGCCGGGGGATGCCCTTGCGTGCCCCTATCTGCCTGCATTTCAGGGCAGCGGCTGCCGAGGCAAACCGCATACGCTCCCCCATACCCCATCCCCTCAGCAGGCCGTAGACATAGGCGCCGTGATATACATCACCAGCCCCGGTAGTATCGACAGCGTCAACCTTACATGCATCCTGAACGATAATCTCTTCGCCGCTCACCCCCATGCTCCCCTCTGTACCGCGGGTGACGACCACCTCCCTCGGCCCCAACCGGCTTAAATACTCGAGGGCCTTTTCTGGGGGCACACCCTTGCCCAAAAGCGGCTCGGCAAACCTCTCAGAGGCAATCAGGACATCCACCATCGATGCCAGCTCCAGCGAGCCCTCCCTCATCGTGCCCGCATCCAGGACCACCGTGAGCCCCCTCTCCCTGGCCTGGCGGGCCGCTTCCTGGCACGCCTCCATCATCAGGCCGTCTATGTGCAGGATTTCCGCCCGTGGAAAGAGGCCTAGGTCCACATCAGCGGCCTTGAGATGGGGAACGCTCCCCCTGTGCCAGAATACGGTCCTGTTCCCGCCATCCTTGGTGATCGCGATGAAGGCGAACTGGGAGGTATACCCTGGGGTTATCGTGAGGAAGCTACAGTCCACATTTTCCTCTTTGAGCCCCTCTATGATCGTAACGCCCCACGCATCATCCGATAGGGAACCGAGGAATGAGGTTCGTATCCCCAGTCGCGACAGGGTGACGAGTGCCGTAGCGGCCGGCCCCCCGCTCTGGATGTGGAGGTCGATGAGTTCCGCCTTGCCATCCTCCTCAGGATAGGCCGTGAGCCTTCCCAGGCAATCCACGCATGCCTGGCCGAGTCCGATGACCTGAACGTTTTGCGTAATGGGATTCTCCTTCATCATAACCATAACAGTGGCATGAACAGATATATCCCATATTTCGGGAAAAATACAAGGCTGAATCACCACAAATGAACCCCACACACGTGCTTGCACAGGGTGGGATTATCGTTTATTATAGTTCAGGTACATGTAGGTGCAAACCTCTATGAACATGACATGTAAAGTTTTATTACTTCTCATTTTCACCACTCTCCTCTATCTCCCCCTCTCCGATTCAGCATATTGTCTTTCCATGCCGGGGGATACCGAGTACTACCGGGAACTCAGACACAAGATGGTTGAAGCCCAGATCCTTGCCAGGGGTGTGAAGGATGAGCGGGTCCTCAAGGCGATGCGGGATGTCCCGCGGCATCTTTTTGTGCCCGAGCGAAGCAGGGGCTCAGCTTACCGGGATCATCCCCTGGCCATCGGGTACGGGCAGACCATCTCCCAGCCTTATATCGTTGCCCTTATGACAGAGCTTCTCAAGCCGAAAGAGGATCAGGTGGCCCTTGAGGTGGGAACCGGATCCGGGTATCAGGCAGCAGTGCTCGGCCAGATCGTACAATCCGTCTATACCATAGAGATTATCCCCCCGCTTGGCGCCTCTGCCGAAAAGCGAATAACCGAAATCGGCTATAAAAATATACACGTCAAGATCGCCGACGGGTACTTCGGATGGAAAGAACACGCCCCCTTTGACTGCGTTATCGTTACTGCCGCCTCGGATCACGTCCCGCCTCCTTTGATCACGCAGCTCAAAAACGGGGGCAGGATGGTCATTCCGGTGGGGCATCCCTTCCAGGTGCAGCACCTCATGCTTGTCACGAAATCCACGGAGGGCGAGATTCAAATGAGAAATATACTGCCTGTGAGATTTGTCCCCTTTATCCGAGAGTGGAAATAATCCGAACACCTCAGGGAGAGGAATCGTGCCGGCCTTTATTGCCCTTGTCTGCATCTCAGCCAGCTCCCTGGCATACGAGCTCACCTTGATGCGGCTCTTCAGCATCGTACAATGGCATCACCTCGCCTACATGGTGATCAGCATCGCCCTTCTGGGCTTTGCAGCGAGCGGCACCCTGCTGGCAGTTGTGCAACGCTTAAAAAAAGGCTCCCCCGGCGATGAAGACTACGTGCGGCTCTTCTCCCTTATCTCATTCATGCTCTTGATATTCATAGTGGCGAGCTTCTACCTGGCACAGAGGCTTCCCTTCACCCCGTTTGAGCTCGTCTGGCAAAAGAAGCAGTATGCATATCTGGCGGGATACTACGCGCTCTTCTTTATCCCCTTCTTTTTAGCGGGGTGCTTTATCGGCCTGAATTTCATGCGCTTCAAGCAGAGGGTTGCCCGTGTGTACTTCTATAATCTCACGGGCTCGGGTGCGGGAGTAGCCATCGCCTTCCTTTCCTTTTACGTGGTAGCTCCGGAAAAGTTGCTCATCGTCTGCGCTGCTCTCGCGTTTCTGGGGTTTTTCTTCTCCGCCATCAAAAGGCTGGCCTCGAAACCATACATCGTACTGTTCATAACAGGTGCGTCGTTTCTCCTTGCGTGTTTGGTTGCCGATGGAGTTCCCCTCCGGATCTCCCCCTATAAAGGGATCAGTAAGGCCTTGCAGCTTCCCGGGGCCACGCTGGAACATGAGCTCTTCTCCCCTCTCGGATTGGTGCAGGTTGTGGACGCACCATCGCTTCGCTCTGCGCCGGGGTTGAGCCTTACCTTTACCCAGGCTCCGCCTCCCCAGAAGGAACTATTTGTCGACGGAAACCCCTATGGTGCGGTGACCAACTTCATGGGTGATATGGGAAACCTGGCGTTCCTCGACTACACTACCTCCTCGGTTGCCTTTCACGCCTTCTCGCCGAAACAGGTGTTGATCCTGAATCCGGGAGGAGGGGCCCAGGTCCTGGCCGCCCTCTCTCACAACGCCGATCACATCCATGCCGTTGAGCCCATTCCCGGCATCGTCCAGCTTCTCCAAGGCCCCCTGAAATCCTTCTCCCAGGGCATATATGATCGGCACCCGAGAATCCACGTGGAGGCAGCTTCGCCCCGAGCATTCATCGCGAGAGATGCCTGCTCCTATGATCTCATAGATCTGGGCCTTATTGGCAGCTGGGGAGGCGTAGGGAGCGGGATTTACGCTACCGGGGAGAACTACGTTTACACAGGGGAGGCCTTTGAGGATTACTTCAGTCATCTCAAACCCCAGGGTATGCTCAGCGCCTCAGCCTGGTTGAGCAGCCCTCCCCGCACCTTTCTGAAACTCCTCGCCCTGGCGCTTGAAACCCTTGAGAACGCAGCAGTGGAGGATCCCTCTCGTTCGATGGTGGCAATCCGGAGCTGGGCAACGGGAACCGCGCTCATAAAGAACGGCGGATTTACCCCCTCGGAGATCGCATGGATAAAGGATTTCTGCCGGAAACGGGCCTTTGATCTGGTGTATTACCCGGGCATTGACAGGTCAGAGGTCAACCGCTTCAGCGTTCTCGATAACCCG